>LNAQ01000034.1_pt1 | contig 21288 bp, 23 predicted proteins | sample 602591 | NCBI WGS metagenome assembly LNAQ01 (sample SAMN02440304, study PRJNA202911) | soil metagenome | biome: Subtropical and temperate rainforests or woodlands; isolation source: soil samples (1 kg each in a 20% v/v slurry with milli Q water) were... ... | reverse complement strand
GCCGCCACTCACCGAGTGGATGGGGGAGCTTGTGCCGCCAACCTTAAGCACTTTGCTGGGCGGGGATGGCCGTTTGAAGCTGCTGGGCTACCAAAAAGTGCGTTACGCCTCCAATTGGAAAGGCTACAACGATAACGATGGCTATCATGCACCGCTATTGCATACAGGCTTTCGCTTGCTGAATTGGCAGGGGGGTAAAGGTTTCCAGCGCATGACCTCCGGTGGGCATGTGTTGTTTGAGGCTGAATTAAAACCTGCGACAGGTAATGGTTTTTTGAAAGATCCTTCATTGATTGCCTTCAAGGGCAGCAACCCTGAGAAGGGCTCCGTGATTACCCAGTTGTTTCCGATGACGGTGATGACCAAGCATATGGATGTGATCAACCTGCGCTTTGCCATTGCCCGTAGCGCTGAAGAAACTGAAGTGCATTACGCCTACTTTGCCCATGAAGATGATGATGTTGAGTTATTGCAACACCGTATCCGCCAGGCATCCAATCTGCTGGGCCCCTGTGGCATGGTGAGCATGGAAGATGCGGCCATTTTCCAGCGCATCCATATTGGTAACCAAACGCCGGGTTTCGCCGAATTCCAAAAAGGCGTGACTAGCCTGTCTGAAATACCTAAAGAGGTGAAACAAAACGATGAGACCGGCAATCTCCCGCGCTGGGAGCACTACCGGAAAGTGATGGGCTTCAAGCGGGAGGGCGAATAATGAGCCAAGGGATCAACGCTGCGCATTTGGGCGCAATAGACGCAGTACAAACGGCCTATATAGCGGCTCTGGACAAAGGCGACATGGCCGCCTGGGCCGCGGCATTTGCAACGGATGAAGCCAGTTATTTTTGTATTTCGGCCGAGAACGACCGCCGTGGTTTTCCGCTGGCCCTGATGTATGACGACTGTCGCGGCCGGATAGACGACCGTGTCTCGTTTGTCACCAAAGTCTGGGTCGGGACGTACGAGCCATACCGCACGCGCCACTTCATCCAGCCGCTGGGCTGTGAAGCGGCAGGGACGAATCAGTATCGGGTGACCTCGGGTTTCATGATCATGATGACGCCTGAAGGTGGCGCTACCACGATCCTGACCAGTGGCGAATATCGCGACCTGATTGAAATCCGGGGCGAAGGTGGGTTATCCCGTGCTGTCATCAAGGAACGACGGGCCGTCTATGACGCCGATGTGCTGCCACGCTATATCGTGTTTCCATTTTAAGGATAACCCTCCGGTAATGCCCCACCCGACAAAGCGGCACAAGGGGTGGGGAAATATGCCAAGACGCTAAAAAAAAGTGGTGTTGGCTGTTATTTTTTGTCTTTTTAGAATATCCTGCAAAAAATTCATGTTTGCTATTTGAATAATGTTTATTTGTTTTGAAAATGGTTGGGTGATTTTTAAAAGCAGCTCGATGTCATCAAGTTCAGCTTGGTTTTTAGGGTGAAAAGGCATTAGGCAATAAGTTGTTTGGGTCGTAGTACGCTTGCGGTAAAAAAAGTAATGCCACAACATGATGGCATCAATTAATAATAATTTTGGGAGGTTCAAATGAAGAAATCAGGACGAGGCTTGCCTTTTGTCCGTGCCTTTGGGGTATTGGCGTTGGGCTTGACGGGTGCTTTACAGTCTTCTACAGCCGGGGCATTTAGTTTTGCTTTGGGGGGGGACATCCAAGGCGCCTTTGATACGGATATTACCTATGGCTATATGCGCCGCATGGAAGATTCTCACGCAGACACTAGGGGGACGTCATACGGTAACCGTGTTTTATTTCCCGAAAAAGGAGATACTTTATCGAATGCCATTCGCGTTTCTCACACCTTGGAGCTTAAGCGAGGTGACACAGGCCTTTTGATACGCGGCAACTATTTTTACGATGACGCTTATAGCGGCAAGCGCTTGCCTTATGGCACAAGCCATCTGCTCAATCGAGGGCAGGATATTACCGATTTTGTTTTCAGTACCAAGTTAAGCGACACAGTTTCGCTACGCGTGGGTAAGCAAGTACTTAACTGGGGTGAGAGTACCTTTATCCAGGGTGGTTTATCCGATGTCAACACCTTTGATATTAAAAAACTGCGCACGCCCGGTGCTGACTTGAAAGATGCTTTTGTTGGCGCAAATGCAATTGACCTTTCCTGGTCGGATAACAACTGGACAGTAGAAGGTTTTGCGCTTTTCAAGTTCGACCGTGTGCGGGTAGATCCCATGGGGAGCCCATTTTCTACGCTGGACGCCATTGGTGATGGGGGTGGTTTTGACATAGGTGGTGATGGCGTGCTTGGCGGGGGGTGTGTTGCGCCGGGAACACCTGCAGGACGTTGTGATTTGCTTGGTGGTGCGCTTGTTCGTGTCAATGATAAGAGTGCGTCCAATAGCGGTCAGTGGGGTATCGCTATACGTAAGTTCTTGCCTGATTTTTTCAATGGCGGTGAAGTGGCGTTTTATATGCAAAACTTACACGACCACTTGCCAATGATTTCCACTTATGCCAAGACCGGGCAATATTTTGTGGACTATCCTGAAGACATCAAGCGTTATGGCATTTCTTTCAATACCAACGTGGCCGGTTTAGCCATTGGTGGTGAATACAGCATGCGCAAGGATGCACCGATCCAGTTAATTGCGCCGATATTGAATGGCCGTGTGACTTCAACCGCGCCTGTAGTGGCGGGTGCTTATCAGCAAGGCTGGACAACTTCAGACCGTCACCAGATGCAATTCACCGTGCAAAAAAACTGGGGTGTAGTTCATCAGCTCGGCGCTGATGCCGGTAGCTCAATCGTTGAAGTGGCTTTTGGTCGGTTGAGTGATTTGCCTGCGAGCAATGTGCTTTTTGAGCCGACGTTAACCAAAAGCTGGTCAGGTTTGCAAATGAAGCACTCGCTGACTTATCAGGCCGCATTATTTAATCTTATCGCTTTAACACCCAACTTTGCTTACCGCTGGGATACCCACGGTAATTCAAATGAACTGGGTGGTGCCAAATACTTTGTGGATGGTCGTCGCGCGGCAACTTTTGGCCTCGACTTTGATTACATGGCCGGTCGCTATAAGGGCGGGATTAGTTACACCAGTTTTTATGGGTCGCATAATGAGAAAAACTTAGCAAATGGCCTATTAAACGGCGCTTACGATCGTGACTTTCTGCAAGCCAACGTGAGTATGTCGTTTTAATCGGTTGAATATCTACTACTGTTAATCGGAGGAGTTTTGATGGAAATGAAAACAAGACAAGGTTTAAAGCTAATAGCCGCCGTGCTTGCCGTTGGTTGTGCCATGGCAACGCAGCAGGCGAGCGCCGCGCTGAGTGCAGATGATGCCGCCAAGCTGGGTATTGAAGGCACGCCGCTTACGCCCATGGGGGCGATTCGCGCGGGTAATGCGGACGGTACAATACCTGCGTGGAATCCAAAGCCATTGGTGCCACCTGCTGGATACAAGGTTGGGAATTTTCCCGATCCGTTTGCTAGCGAAAAACCATTATTTACTATCACGGCAAAGAACTACACGCAGTATCAAGACAAACTGACGCCGGGTCAGGTTGCGATGTTCAAGCAATACCCTGAAACCTTCAGGATGCATGTTTACCCGACGCATCGGACGGGTGTTTATGAACCATGGGTGTATGAGGCAACCTTGCGCCAAGCTAAAGCCATCAAGATATGTCCCGATCAAATCAGTAATGGGCATGTTTGCTTGAAGGACTATGTTAAAGGTGGTGGTATTCCTTTCCCGATCCCGAAGAATGGGGATGAAGCGGCTTGGAGTACCTTTATGGCATTTCGTGGAACATCCCTGGATGTCATCAATAATGGTGCCTTGATTGACACACTGGGAAACCGGACTGATGTTATTTCTCGCGAAAAGACGATCTGGCCTTGGTGGTTCAAGGAAAAGGATATTCCGCAAAATCCTTGGTTTACTGCATTTGAGTTAGCCATGTTCTGCGATTCGCAAGAAATACTGCAGCCGCCACGTTCATCTGGCTTGCTGTTTGGTGGCTGTAACTACACCGAGCAGTTTGATTTTCAGGTGTATCTCTATTTGCCAGGTCAGCGCCGGGTTCGTAAAGCACCTGAAATCGGTTCTCACGATAGTCCCTCGTTTGGTTCTGATGGGCAGCGGACAGTAGCGAGCCGCTTCATGCACTATTTTGGTGGTGCAGAGTCTCGACATGATCGTAAGCTGGTTGGTCGTAAAGAGTTGTTTGTGCCTTATAACAACTTCAAGTTGGCACAAGATGGTGTCGGATCTGATCAGATCTTTGGCAAAAAGCACATCAATCAGGATCTGATTCGCTATGAGCTGCATCGTGCGTGGATCATCGAAGCAAATCTCAAGAAGGGACAGCGTCATTTATACAAGCGCCATGTGACTTATGTGGATGAGGATACATGGGAAGGCTTGGGATTCGAGGCTTACGACAACAGTGATCGGCTCTGGCGTGTCGGCGAGCAATACCTGATGTACTTTTACGAGCCGAAGATTACGACGATTTATGGCGATAGCCAGATCGACTTGATCAATGGTCGTTATACCACTTTCCCATACTGGTATCGTCAGTCGGCCAAGGCAGTTAAACGTGATGATCCGAAAATTTCCTCGGACTCATCAAAGGTTCCGTTTAGCGTAGACATCTACACGCCACAAGGGTTGCGCAACGTGGGTACTCGGTAAGTCCTGGGTTGTGTTCGTGAAACGGAAGGTTCGAGCCCACTTGAACTTTCCGTTTTTCCTTCTTGATTTGAAACTGATACCGGATATGAAAAAAACGCTTTGTTATGTATTGGCTTGGTTAAGCTTTGCTCTAGGTAGCGCATTTGCTACTGCGCAAATCGAGCAGGGAAAGATACCCGATGCGCCTGTTTTGGCCAAGCTGCTGCCGAAAGCCATTTCGGCACGATTTATGTCGATTGCCATCAATAAGACGGGCCAAGCGCTGGCCGTTGGGGAGCGCGGAATCATCATCCGCTCGACCGACAAAGGCCTCACATGGCAGCAGATGCCTTCACCAGTGGATATTACCCTTGCTTCTGTGTTTTTTGAAACAGATCAGCGTGTTTGGGCGGTAGGACAGGCCGCCAGTATTCTGCGTTCTAACGATGCTGGTTTGACATGGAAAGTTGTCCGCTATAAACCATCTGATCTCAGGTATTACCTCAAGGTTGTGGTTCGTAATGGCATTATTTACATAGCGAGTAGTGATGGCGAGCTATGGGAGAGCCGTGATGAGGGCGTCAGTTGGCAGATGACCACGCTAGAAAGCGGGGATGGTTTTCCACATTTATTTTCACTTGCCTTTGTTGGGCAAACAGGGCTGTTGAGTGCTGAACGTGGCTCAGTTTTTGTGCGTGGAGAAATGGACCCTGCATGGAAGCTATTGCCTACCTCATATAACGGTTCCTACTTTGGTGTGGTTCCTTTCGCTGAACAATTTTTATTGTTTGGCATGAGTGGCCGCGCTTTTTTGATAAGCGCTGATGGGATGCATCAACGCGCCATTGAAACTCGCACAGCACAGTTCTTACTTGATGCAGTCGTCGTGCCAGAGAAAAACCAGGCGCTAGTGGTTGGGCGTGGCGGTGTCATTATCGTCGTTGATGCCGATGGGCAGGTGGTCAATAGCTATCAGCGGCCTGATAACGCAGACATTACCGCCGTGGCGGCGCAGGGAGGGGATGTTTATCTTGCGACAATGAAGGGGGGGATCAGCCGCTTCAAAATGGCCGATCTATTGCGCGCGGCAGATGCATTGCCAACTGGCACCGCAAAATAACAAAAAATCCATATTTGCCTTTTTATGTAGGTAGGGAAGAGGAATAAAAATGAGTGAAATGAATCATTCGAACGGGGTATTGCACCGTATTTCAACGACGTTTGCAGACCTGTTGATTCGCCATCGTGTGGTGATTTTATTGTTGAGCGTTCTGTTGACTGCATTTTTTGGCTACAAGGCATCTTTGCTCAAAGTTAGCGCTGGGTTTGATAAGAGCATTCCGTTATCTCACCCCTACATGAAAACCTTTACCGAATTTAGAAATACCTTCGGTGGGGCCAATCGGGTGACTATTTTTGTGCGTGATGAGTCGGGCAATATGTTTAATCCGCGATGGTTTAACACGTTTGAAAAAGTCACTGCGGAAGTGCTGGTGATGCCTGGTGTGGATGCTCGTACGGTGACGTCCATTTTTACGCCGAATGTTAACTTTGTTGCGGTCAGCGAAATTGGTTTTACAGGCTCGCGCATTGTGCCTTCGACCTTTAGGCCTACCCCAGAAGGCATTGAACTGGTTAAAAGCAACCTTGCTAAGTCAACTGAAGTTGGCAAAACAGTCGCCACTGATTTATCGGGTGCGTTGGTGGTTGCTGACTTGATCGAGCGTGACCCCGCTACCGGCCAAGAGATTGATTACGGCAAGTTCGCCAAGCAGTTGGAAGCGTTAAAAGCAAAATACGAGAAAGACGGCATCAAGGTTCACATCACCGGCTTTGCGCCCTTTGTCGGCTATGTGATTGATGGTATCGAAGGGGTCGTCAAGTTTTTTGCGGTGACTTTTTTATTGACCTTTGTTTTACTGCTCTTTTTCTCAGGCTCCTGGAAGTTGGCGCTATCGTCCATGGCGGTATCGCTGGCCGCCGTGATCTGGCAGTTGGGCGCAATCCAAATGTTGGGTTTTGGTTTGGATCCGATGTCGATTCTGGTGCCTTTTTTGATTCTTTCCATTGGGGTAAGCCATGCGGTGCAAATGACGAATGCCTGGCGCATGGCGGTAGTCGATGGTGAAGACTCAAAGGAGGCAGCACGTACTGCGGTATATCAGTTACTTGTGCCAGGTGCGACGGCTATTTTGGTGGATGCTGTCGGGTTTGCGGTCATTATGCTCATCCCTGTGCAATTGATTGGTGAGTTGGGGGTGTCTGCCAGTATTGGGGTGGGCATTATGTTGCTGACCAACAAAATGATGCTGCCTATCTTTTTATCCTGGACGAAGCTTAATTCCAAAGAGCTCGCCCGCGCTGAAAAAAGAAAGATGTCTCGCAGCAGTGCCGTGTGGAGTTGGCTTGCCAAGGCAGCAGATCGTAAAGTGGCTGTGGGTATTCTGGCCGTTGGTATGCTGATGGGAGTTGCAGGCTATATCGCAGAGCATCGTCTGGTAGTGGGGGATACTGATGCCGGGAGTCCTGAGTTTTGGCCTGGCCACGTATATAACCAAGACATCAATACCATCATCAAACGGTTTTCCGTGGGTTTGGATGAGTTGGTTGTTGTGGCGCAATCTGATGTCACCGAGGCGTGTGTTGATTATGGGGTAATGAAAACGATTGATGATTTCGTTTGGCAAATGCAAAATGTGCCGGGTGTGAAATCGGTTGTTTCATTGTCTGAGATTATTCGTGAGCGAAACATCGGCAACTATGAAGCGAACCCGAAATTTTTAGGCTTGCCTTTCAATAGCCAGATGATCTCCGCCAACATGTACCGCATCGAAGCATCGCAAGGGATGTTCTCCAACGACTGTAAAGCCATGCCGATCCGGCTTTATCTGGTAGACCATAAGGCGGATACTTTAAAACGGGTGACCGCTGCGGTGGAAAGCTTTAATAAAGCACATGGCAATAAGCACGTGAATTTTCGGCTGGCGATGGGCAACGGCGGCATCATGGCCGCGACCAATGAAGAAGTGGCGGAGGCGCAATTGCGTATTAACCTCACCTTGTTTGCGGCGGTTGGTTTGTTTGTGTTCCTGACCTTCTTGTCTTGGCGGGCGACTTTGTGTGCCATGTTGCCATTGATTTTGGTGGCTTATTTTGCCAACGTGGTCATGGTCACCATGGGCATTGGACTGAAAATTTTTGTATTGCCGGTGTTGGCGCTGGGGGTAGGGGTTGGCGTGGATTACAGTATTTATCTCATCGCCCGCATGATGTCGCACATGAATAACAATCTGCACGTGAAAGACGCGTATGCGCGTGCTTTGCAAGAAGTGGGTGTGCCCGTGATTTTTACTTCAATTACCATGAGTATCGGTGTGGCGACATGGCTTTGGTCTGATTTGAAATTCCAGGCGGATATGGGGATATTGCTGGCGTATATGTTCTTCGTGAATATGGTCGGGGCGATTTTTCTCATGCCGGCACTCGCTACGTTCCTGTTAAAGCCGAAGAAATGATTAACGAGGAGTAAATAATGGTTACTTTGACCGCCTGTAACTCACCTTCACTGGTTCCCGCCAAGGCATTCACCCATGCGCTGGCGGTGGATGGCGCACAACGCTGGGTTTTTGTTTCAGGCCAAGTCGCCATTGACGCCACGGGAAAAGTCTTGGCGCCAGGCGATTTATTTGCCCAGTTGGAGCTAACCCTGAAAAATCTGGGGCATGCGCTTCACGCAGCCGGTGCGGATTTTCAACATTTGGTCAAAGTGACTATTTTTGTTGTTGATCTTGATCCGGCTGATCTGGCGCAAATCCGGGAAGTGCGTTCGCGCTACCTGCCGCAAGATCCCCCCATCGCGATCACTTTGGTGGGCGTTGCGCGGCTGGCGTTTCCTGGGCTGCGCATTGAAATCGAGGGCACGGCGGCGCTTTGATTGCGGTGTGCTTATTTGCATGCAGTGTTTTGCCCCTGGTTTTTGCGGGAAAAGTCGGCGCTGGTGATACGGCGCGTGGTTAGCGCTATCCCCGTCAGCATGGTTTTTTATATTTTCAAGGCGAGGTAGTTTCATGTATCAGCAGCTGATTCCCATGAGCCTCGTGCTGCTCCTTGGCGTGCTTTGGCGGTATATCTCACCGGCTAATCTGCCAGCTACGCAAGTGCGCGGCGTGTTCGGGGTTTTAATCATCAATTTTGTGGCGCCCGCATTGATCGTTGAGGTGCTGCTGACATCCAACTTGAAGCAAGAGTTATTTCAAGTGCCCGCCAGCGGCAATGCGACCATCATCATTATTTTGCTGCTGAGCCTGGCGCTGTACACCCTGCTGTTACGTTTGGACATCATCACCCGTGCCCAAGCTGGCGCACTGGTTATGGCGAGCACATTTGGCAATGGCATGGGCATGGCGCTGCCTGCCGTGTCAGCCTTACTGGGCTTGCCACAGCGGGATATTCCTGTGGTCTATGACTTATTGGCTACTGTGCCTTTTTTGTGGATCATTGGTGTCATGCTGTGCGCCCATTTTGGTACGCGCGTGGTTGACGGGGGCTTAGGGCGCGAGTTGCTGCGCTTGCCACCTTTTTGGGCATTGATCTTTGCCTTGGGCTTGCGTTACTTTGGGCTTATGTTGCCCGAGCCCATCATGAAAACACTGCATCTTCTGGGCAGTGCCGCTGTGCCTTTGTTGCTCTTGATGGTCGGCATGACTTTGCATGTCGGGCGCAATATGCGCTTTGGCCTATTGCTCTCCGTTGCGGGGTTGAAGCTGTTTTTAAGTGCGGCACTCGCTTTGGGCGTCGGCCATTTTGTGGGTTTAAGTGGCGCAACACTTGCCGCTACCGTTCTTACGGCAGCGGCGCCCCCGGTTGGGGTAGGTGTTGCGCTGTGTGATCGCTTCCGCTTGGATACCGAGCTCTTTGGTACGGCGATGACAGTGACGATAGTGCTGTATGTGATGCTTGTGCCTTGGCTGGTATCCGCGCTGGTTTAACTGGCGGAAACTAAAGCGTGTCTGCCCGTAAAAAAATCAAAGCAAATTGATTGGGATCTTGAGGTAACTTACGCCATTGCTTTCTGCCGCAGGCAGATGGCCTGCGCGAATGTTGACTTGCACTGAGGGAAGGATGAGTACTGGCATTTCCAGGGTGGCATCGCGCGTCTTGCGGCGTTTGACAAAATCTTCCTGGCTGATGCCGTCGTGCAAGTGGATGTTCTTCTGGCGTTGTTCGGCAACGCTTGTTTCCCAAGCAGCGTCTCTGTCTTCAGGCGGATAATCGTGGCACATGAATAGCCGCGTTTCATCAGGCAGGGAATACAAGCGCTGGACTGATTGGTACAAGGTGGCCGCATCGCCCCCGGGAAAGTCACAACGTGCCGAGCCAACATCCGGCATGAATAAGGTGTCGCCGATAAATACCGCATCATCAAACTGATAGGCAATATCCGCCGGGGTATGGCCTGGCACAAACAAGGCACGCCCGGTGAGCTGGCCTACTTCAAAGACTTCGTTGTCAGCAAAAACGTGATCGAACTGCGAGCCATCAACGGCAAAGCCTGTTTCCAGGTTGAACATCTGCTTGAAGACGCTTTGTACCTGTGTAATGTGTTCGCCGATGGCAATGCGGCCGCCGAGCGTGGTTTGCAAGTACTTGGCTGCCGACAGATGGTCGGCATGGGCATGGGTTTCCAATATCCAGTCAGTTGCGAGTTGTTGCTGGCGAATAAAGGCGATGACCTGGTCGGCCAGGTACGTTCGCGTGCGGCCTGCTTTAGGGTCGTAATCCAGTACGGAGTCAATGATGGCGGCATGACCACCCGGCATATCAAAAATAACATAGGTGATGGTGCCGGTGACTGGATCATAGAAGGCTTGAACGGTTGGTTTCATTTTGTGTGTCCTTGATGTTTATAGCGTGCCAAGATACCCAGGGATGCTTGCTGACATTGACAATTCATAATACAATAAAATATAATGTTTTTCAGTATAGTATAAACAGAAGACTAAAATGATCGAAGTTGAAGAGGTTGATCTGGCTTTATCGATTGCCGCCATGCGAGTCGCGGTGGGGGAGGCGGCGTCGGTATTGCGCGTGTTGTCTAACGAAGATCGCTTGTTGTTGCTCTGCCAAATCAGCCAGGGTGATTATTCGGTGGGTGAGTTGGAAGCACTGCTGGATATCCGGCAGCCAACGCTCTCGCAACAATTAACCGTGTTGCGTAACGAAGGTTTGGTAGCGACACGGCGCGAGGGGAAGCGTATTTTTTACCGCATAGCGGATGAAAAGGTGCTGAAAATTTTATCGATGCTTTATCAGTTGTATTGCCCAATGCAACAACCAACCAATGCCCATGGTCTGAATGATCACCCGCCGATGATGAAACATGCGAAAAGCGGCATAACGGCAGCGACATAAAGGCTCACTCATTCCCGTCCTCCTTCTCTCGCGGGAGGTGGCCGCCTTGCTCGTTGCGCTTGTCAATTGGAGTGGATCACCGGTTAAAGTGTTTCACCTTTTAAAAGGAGTCTTGCATGACGATAGATACTTTGCATTTCACCCCATGGGCTGCCCTGATCGGGGGGATGTTGATTGGCACGGCCGCAGCTTTACTCATGCTGATCAATGGCCGTATTGCCGGGGTTAGCGGCATTGTTGGCGGGTTATTGCGGCCAGTGCCAGGGAGTACCTTGTGGCGGTTTGCATTTGTCTTTGGTTTATTGGTCTCGCCCATGGTGTTTGGCCTGTTTGCGCCGTTGCCGCCCATTCAGCTGGATAGCAGCTATCCCCTGTTGATTGTTGCTGGCTTGTTGGTCGGTATGGGCGCGCGTTACGGCGCGGGTTGCACGAGCGGTCATGGCATTTGCGGTATCTCTCGGCTATCACCCCGATCCATTCTGGCTACGTTGCTTTTTATGCTGACTGGAATGGCAACGGTTTTTGTGATGCGTCACGTTCTCGGAGGGGCTTAAACATGAATATCTTTTTCTCATGGTTAGTCGGTCTCATTTTCGGGCTGGGGCTGATTATTTCTGGCATGGCTAATCCGGCCAAGGTGTTCGGTTTCCTGGATATTGCGGGGGCTTGGGATCCATCGCTGGCATTTGTCATGGTTGGCGGGATTGGGGTGGCAAGCATAGGTTTTTTCTTTGCGCGTCGCCGCACGCAATCCTGGCTGGGGCTGCCATTACAGATGCCTGCCGCCCGTGATATTGATCGCCGGTTGATCGTTGGCAGTGTTTTGTTTGGTCTTGGATGGGGTTTGGCGGGTATTTGCCCAGGGCCTGCTATGGTTGTTGCTGGTACGGGTGCGTTAAAAGGTGGCGTGTTTGTTTTGGCGATGTTGCTTGGTATGGCCGTGTTTGAGTTGGCGGAATTACGGCAAGCAAAATTTGGCGCCAAATCTGACGTAACCGAATAATTTCCCTATGTTACCTACCCTGTGGGTGATGCTGGGTGGCTTGGGTGTTGGCTTGGTGTTGGGGCTAACGGGTGCGGGCGGCGGTATTCTGGCTGTGCCAGCCTTGGTGTTTATCAAAGGTTGGGGTGTGGCCGAGGCAGCGCCGATTGGTCTTTTGGCGGTCACCGGGGCTGCCGTTGTCGGTACGGTTGAAGGCTTTTATCGCAAGCTGGTCCGTTATCGTGCGGCTTTTTTGATGGCTTCTGCCGGTGTGCCGATGACGCCGCTTGGCTTGGCGGCTGCCCAGCGATTATCTGCTGCCTGGTTGGCTGGATTGTTTGGCTTGACGATGCTGGTTGTTGCTGCGCGTTTGCTGCTAACGGCCAGCAATAGAGATGGGCATTCAGCGCCTTGTCATATCGATCCAGGCACTGGGCGCTTGCACTGGACACCGAAAACCGTTGTCATCATGACGCTTCTGGGTTCTGTTACCGGCTTTTTGACGGGGCTATTGGGCGTGGGGGGTGGGTTTATTCTCGTTCCGGCATTGCGCAAGTTCACGGATATTTCGATGCACGGCATCGTGGCAACCTCCCTGATGGTGATCGCCTTGGTGGGCAGCGGCAGTATTCTTGTCGCGCTGTGGCAAGGGCATCATTTCCCGCTATCGGTGGCGCTGTCTTTTGTGGTGGCAACCGCAATTGGCATGGTGCTTGGCCGCTTGTTGATTCACCGCTTTCATCCGAGCACAGTACAACGGTTGTTTGCTGTGCTGGTATCAGGTGTCGCGGTGTTGATGTTTTATCGCGCCTTGGCATAAGTCTTTTGTAATCTGGCAGTTTAGGCAGGGTGCTTTTTAGCCTGCCGATCAACCCGATTGGATAGAATCTGGCAGATGGCATATTACGCATTGGTTCCTGCAGCAGGTGCTGGCCTGCGCATGGCGAACACCACACCCAAACAGTATCTACAATTAGCCGGTCATCCAGTGATCTGGCACGCGCTGCGTGCGTTGTGTGCCCATCCGGCGATTACGCGTGTGTTTGTGGTTCTTTCTGCCCATGATGCGCATTGGTCGGATGAAGATATGCGCAGCTTGGGGCGCCGCGTGCAGGTGTTGCGCTGTGGTGGCGAGACGCGCGCGCAAAGTGTGCTTAATGGGCTGCGCGCCATGGGGGTATGGCTTAGCGGGGCAGATGAGCGTGCAGCTAAGGATCCTTCAGTCGCCGAGCATTGGGTTTTGGTGCATGATGCGGCGCGTCCTTGTTTGAGTGGGCCGTTGATTGATCGCTTGATCAGCAGCGTTGGAGATGATGCGGTGGGTGGTATTTTGGCCGTGCCAGTAGCGGACACCTTAAAGCGTGCGAGTCAGGCAAGTGGCATGGCAAGTGACGCCGTACGCATTGCGGCTACTGTGCCACGGGATGGCCTGTGGCAAGCCCAGACACCACAAATGTTTCGCTATGGCTTGTTAGTGGATGCCTTGCAGCGTGCAGTTGCTGAACCGGATAGTCGCATTGATCCCCTCAATAACCATCATGATTTGGCGCAGGCCGTGACGGATGAAGCCAGCGCTGTCGAAATGTTAGGACATGCGCCGCGTTTGGTGGCCTCTTCTGCGCATAACCTGAAAGTGACTTATCCTGCCGATCTGCCTTTGGCAGCGTCTGTTTTGCAGTACCTATTTTCCAGCATCCCTACTGAGGAGCAGCAATGAAGCCTGGTTTTCGGGTCGGTCAAGGTTTTGATGTGCATGCGCTCGTGGCAGATCGCAAGCTGATCCTGGGCGGGGTGGAGGTTCCCTTTGCTCAAGGGCTGCTTGGGCATTCCGATGCGGACGTGTTGTTGCATGCAATTACCGATGCCTTATTGGGCGCGGCAGGCTTGGGTGATATTGGCCGTTTGTTTCCTGATACCGATGCCCAATGGGCAGGGGCGAATAGCCGCCATTTATTGCGTGTTGCCATGGATAAGGTGCGTGCAGCAGGCTGGCAAGTCGGCAATGTCGATGCAACGATTATTGCGCAAGCACCTAAGGTGTCCCCCCATGTGCCGCTGATGTGCGAACGCATTGCGGTCGATCTGGGCATTGCCGTCACCGCCGTGAATATCAAGGGTAAAACCACCGAGCGTTTGGGCTTTGTCGGCCGTGGTGAAGGGATTGCCGCCGAGGCGGTTGTGCTCTTGTTTGCTCGTTAATCCCATGAAGACTGCACTTAAGAAATATCGCGTATTTTTTGCCTTGATGCCCGAGGGTGAAATTGCTTCGCACCTATTCGCCTTGGCACATCATGTCGTTCCGGCCAAGGGCAGCCGCATCACCCCAGTGCATAACCTGCACATGACCCTTGCATTCGTGGGGTCGGTCACTTCGGCACAAGTTGATACGTTGATGGCTTGTGCGCAAAAGGTGAGCGAGAAGTTTCGCGCATGGCTGCACGAAACGCGCCAAGCAGAGCAAATACAGAAAAAGTCAGATGCCCGCGCGATGGATGGAACTGCAATGGACGATTTGCCTGTACGTCTTGAACGGCTCGGATTTTGGCCCCAAGGCGGGGTGGTGTGGGCGGGTGCCCGTCTGCCATTCTTGATGAAAGGTACAGGCGGGGTGTCTTGCCGGGCGATGAATCCTGCCGCCGGCACGCGGATTTTTTCGGATTCGCTCACCCTGTACAAGGCTTTGCGTGAAGGCGCATTGCCATGGGTGTTGGCCGATCAGTTGCAACAAGCCTTGGCGGCAGAGGGCTTGATAGCCAATGTTTCGCTGGCCGCTTTTGTGCCGCACGTGACACTGGCGCGCGGGGTGCGCTGCGCTTCCCTGCCGCGTCTCGGGGCACCGCTCAAGTGGTCTGCGCATGAGTTTGTTTTGCTCGAATCGGTCACGCAAGGGATACGCTTGACTTATCAGCCGCTGGCAGCGTTTTCGCTCACGGATGAAGGCTTGACTGAGGCAGGTGGGGATGGGCTGGAGGATGCGGACGGCTGTTGTTCGTGTGCCGGCCCACTTGCTCGCCCGTCTGCCCGTCTACCGGCCCGTTAATCTGCCTTGTTGCGCATATGCAGAGCCAAATCGGTTAGCGCGAGCATCAGTTGCGAGCGCAGGTGCTCATCCGGCGTGACATCTGCCAAGGCTTTGCGCATGCAGGTCAGCCATTGGCTGGCTTCATCGGTGCCGATAGCAAAATTCAAATGACGGGCGCGCAGCATGGGGTGGCCGTATTTTTCGATGAATAACTGGGGGCCACCCAGCCAGCCGGATAAATACATAAAGAGCTTTTCCTCCGCGCCGGACAAGTCCGCCGCATGCATGCGGCGTATGCCTTGCGCTTCTGGCAGGCTGTCCATGTAGTTGTAAAACTGTTTGACCAACTGCCGCACCGCTGGCCCGCCACCGAGCAGGGTGTAGGGCGTGACCTGGACTGGGGTGGGCTCCTGTGAGGCTTCTTTGGTGTGGCGATGGGATTCAGTGTTGGGTTGGTTCATGGCGAGGCGAAGGGGATGGGGTTGGAAATGTCATGCGCGCGATCAGTCCGCCATCCGGGCGGGGGAGCAAATCGAACTGGCCGTGATGGTTGCGAATGATACGCGTCACAATCGCCAGCCCCAAGCCTGCGCCGGTGGTGTTGCTACGCGCAGTCTCCAGGCGGGTGAAAGGGCGCTTCATGTGTTCGACAGCCTCTGGCGGAATGCCAGGGCCTGTGTCACTCACCGAGATGACAAGGCTTTGGCTTGTCCGATCCAGGGTTAATTGAACGGGCTGGTCGACGCCTGCGTAGCACAGGGCGTTGTCTATCAGATTGCCGACCGCGCGACGTAGCGCTTGCGGCTGCCCGGTGAAAAAAGTCGGCTCTGGCGGGACGGTGGCCGTGACCGGAAACCCGCGACGTTGATATTGATTCGCGATATTCTCAAGTAGCTCATCAAGATTCACTTGCGCCATGGATTCGCCACTATCAATGCGTGCAAAGTCGAGAAACTGGCCGATGGTTTTATCCATTTCTTCCACATCCGCCACCATGCCATCGCGCATGGCTTCATCCGTGGCCATTTCTATGCCCATGCGCAAGCGCGTCAAGGGGGTGCGCAAGTCGTGTGAAATGCCGGCTAGCACCAAGGCGCGATCCTGGTCGAGCTGAGCGAGGTCAGCGCGCATCTGATTGAACGCGCGACTGACCGTGGCGATCTCAATCGGGCCGGTTTCAGGCAGCGCAGGGGCGGTGTCCGCCGTATCGCCAGCGCCGACTTTTTGCGCCGCGCGTGCTAGCAGCTTAAGCGGCCGGGTGATGCGAAAAACAATCAGCCACGCACCCGCCAGCGAAATGAGCAAAGCCGCCGCGCCCCAGCCGATCCAGCTCAACGGCAGGACGCGATCCATGCGCTCGGTAGGCAGGGCAAGCCAGTATTCGCCCTCTTCCGTGTCGTCAATACGGAAGGTCATAAACAGTGCCTTTTCCCCCTCACGCGATAAAGTTAAACGCGTCTGTGGTCCTAAGGATGCTTTGACCAAGGTCTCGACTCGCCTGAGTAGGCGGCGGTTAGGTAATGGTTCAATGAGATCATCAGCTTCAGCCGGATAAATCCGTAGGCCTTCGCTGTCTGACAAATCCCGCAGCAGCGCGGGGCGTGCCTCCGTTCTTGCCGAGACCAGGGCCGCCCGCGTGAGGTTGGCGACGCTGACCAGAGTTTGCGCCAACTGTTGCGCATGCGGCTCCCTTTCGTAAGTTTGAAAAATGACAAACCACGCTGCGACAGAGAGCAGCATCAGCAGGGCAACGAGTAAAAAAGTCCGCCACAGCAAGGAGCGCGGCACAAGTTTTCCGAGCAAGTTGATCATCGCGCAATGGCCGATATGGCCGGTGGCTGTTTTTGCAGGATGAAATGTCCCACCGCTAAAGCCTTTGGCTTGTAGAGGGGGTTTCTCGGTTCAACGACCAGGGCGCAAGGGTGTTGCCACCCAAACGGCTTATCGTAGTCTCCCCGAGCGTTGGTGGCATTACTGCCGCCGATTCGGAACTTTCCGCCCCTATCGTCTTGCTCTTGGTGATCCCGCACTTTTTCTTTTCTTTCCGACCGCTTTGACCGGAGAGCAACAGCGTGACACCACGCTGGGCGATGACCTTGCTCGCATTGCTATCGGCGTTGTCGGAATGTCCACAGCGTTGGCAGACGAACTCGGCTTGTGAGCGTCGGTTGTCTTTGTGAATGCGGCCGCACACGGCACATTCCTGTGAAGAATAGTGAGGAGGTACATCGAGGCAAAGTTTCCCTTGCCGACGTGCTTTGTACTGCAAAAATACTTTCGTCTGGCCCCACGCCGAAGCGAGGATGCTGCGGTTGAGTCCGGCTTTTTGCCGAACGTTCTTGCCCGCTTCTGCGACGGTGCCTTTGGCGCTGGCCGTCATGTTCTTGACCTTGAGCGCTTCGAACACGAACATCTTGTGTTGCGGGTTGTTCGCCAAGGCGTGACTGGTTTTGTGCGCTACGTCTCGGCGTACATCGGCGCCATAACGACTGTAGCGAGCGACCCGCCGCTTGGCCTTGATCCAGCCCTTTGAACCTTTGGTTCGCCGCGCCTGCCGCCGTTGCCAGCGTTTCTTGGCAAGGGTATTTTGTTCGAGACGCACTTTCTGGACGGGCGAAAAGTCGAAGGATTGCCCGTCGCTTGTCGCGACTGGAATCGCTACGCCACGATCCAACCCGACGGTCATCGTGCGCAACTCGGCTTCCTCGAATTGCATCAGCCAGGCGGTGATGTCCTTATCGGACGGTTCCGGGATGTCGTCGTCGTAATTGAACGAAACGTGCCAGCGCCCGGCATGGATACTGATGTGCAGCGATGCCGGTAGCTTGTATTCTTTATGTGCCTTGAAGGCCAAAACGCCCACGGCGAATTTCTTGATGCCGATGTGCAGTTGGTGCCCGGTGATCTCGCCCGTCCCGGCATCCACGACCGGCACGAACTTGAACAATTCCGACGTGAGCCAAACCGATTGCTTACCGTGCTTCGTGTGCATGACCGGGCGACCGCCGAGCTTAGAGAAATACCGGCTGTAGGCTTGTTTCCAGCGCACTGCGCCATTGCGTAGCACAACGCCGGGAACCTCGGAGAGCCACGGCGTGAGATCAGTCTTGAACTGGCTGTATTGTTGATCTATTGGCGCGTACTGCCCGGTGTGCTGCAAAGACGTCCGCGCAAAGCGGCGAAAATACTGGTCTTCGCGCACCTTGGCATTGTAGATATTCCGCTGGCACCCGATCCACTGCAACAGGGTTTGCTCCTGTGCAGGGGTTGGGTAACAACGAAATTTATTACCGATTTGCATGCGTGTTATACTAGCACAATTCGTTAAGGCGCACGCATGGATAACACTAATAAATCAAGCTCACATGCGGTATTTAACATTAAGCTGCATATCGTTTTGGTGACGAAATATCGCCGCAAAACGCTGACGCCGGAACTGCTGAATTACCTCAAGGAAGCGTTTGCCGATTGTCTCACCGCCTGGCGCTGCAAACTGGTGGAGTTTGGCGGCGAATCTGATCACATCCACTTGCTCATCGACATTCATCCGGCACTCGACATTTCGGTCCTGATTAACAACCTCAAGACGGCCAGCGCCCGCCGTGCCCGGAACCGCTTTACCGAACATCTTGCGGGGTTCTACAAAAAGCCGCTGTTCTGGCACCGTGCGTACTTCGTCGGTAGTGTCGGCGGGGCAACCTTGGAGACGGTGCGCGCTTACGTCGACGCCCAGGGAACCGAAGAGCACGCCAGCAAGGCGGTCGCCAAAGCAAAAGCGAAGAGCAAACCGCCCGCTTGACCCCCTCCTGTCCGGTCGGCTTCGCTTAAAGGTTCGCATCTGAACCAGTCGGACTAGCAAGGGGAATGCGCGGGCATGTGTTCAAAGCGGGTCTTGGTCTGGCTTATTTCGTGCCATCGGGAATGAACACATAACCCAGGCCCCACACAGTCTGGATATAACGCGGCTTGGTAGGGTCTTCCTCAACCAATTTGCGCAAGCGTGAAATTTGCACGTCAATTGCGCGATCGAATACTTCATACTCGCGGCCACGCGCCAGTTCCATGAGTTTGTCGCGGCTCATCGGCTGGCGTGGGTTTTCCAGCAATACGCGCAATAAGCCAAACTCACCCGTGGTGAGCAGATGTGTTTCATTGTTGCGATGCAGCTCACGCGTGGCCAAATTGACATCGACTTGGCCAAATTCAACCGTGGTTTCTGTTGCTGAGGGCGCGCCGGGCATGGGCAGCGCGTTGTGCCGCCGCAGCACGGCATGGATGCGCGCCAGGAGTTCCCTGGGATTAAACGGCTTGGCTAAATAATCATCCGCTCCCATTTCCAGCCCCACAATGCGCTCGACATCATCCCCCTTGGCGGTCAGCATGATGATCGCAATATCATTTTTAGCGCCGCGCAAGCGCCGACAAATAGCCAAGCCGTCCTCACCCGGCAGCATTAAATCCAGCACCAACAGATCAAAGCGCTCGCGTTCCATCGCGCGATCCATGCCAACGCTATCATGCACGGCTTTGACTGTAAAATCTTGATCCGCGAGATAGCGCTCTAATAACTGGCGCAAGCGTAAGTCGTCATCGACGACGAGGATTTTTTTGCTGTGGGTGGTTTCTGTATTCACGCGTAAATCGTAGCTGGATTCTCACGGCTTGGCTAGGCTGACTTACAAATGATTACAAAGCGTCACATGCGCAGACCAAGCGCGCAGCTAGAATTTGGCTGTGCAGATTGGGAGTGCCAGCTTGGCAAAATCTTTAGCGGGCAATCCCAGCATGCGGGAGTAGGTGTCAGGGAGAATTGTTCATGAAGTTGCTGAGAACAAAATTTTATCGTGCCATGTTGCATTGCATTGCGCTGACCTTTTGCGGGGTGAGCGTGCCAGCGTCCGCGCAAGTGATGCAGTGGTTTGAGCGGGCGCTATTTGGCAGTCGTATCAATGAGTTACACGCAAACAATGATACCCCTGGCCGCAGCCCGCGCGACGAATCCCCAGTGAATGATCGTCGCATGATGCCTGATGAGACAGGTGTTGATAACCAATCAAGGGATGGTCGTGGCCGAATGTCTCCAGAGGATAGGCAGCAACTCCGCCGTGATATACGCGATGCCGGGCGTGATATTTATCCGGAAAGGCCCCGCAAGCATAAAGGGGGTAAAGGTCGACGCAACGGGCGCGACTGATGCGTTTGCAAAGGCTGTCTTTAGCCTGCGGGGGGGGGCATTGATCGTTAAGCGCGCTTATCCCTCATTACGCGCGCTTTTTCGCGCACCCAATCACGTTCTTTTTCTGTGTCGCGCTTATCGTGCTGTTTTTTGCCTTTGGCCAAGCCAACGGAGAGCTTAACGCGCCCTTTGCTGTAATGTAAATCAAGTGGCACCAGCGCATAGCCTGCGCGCTCGACCTTGCCGACGAGTTGATCAATCTCGCGGCGGTTGAGCAGCAGTTTTCGTGTGCGCACTGGGTCAGGAAGAACATGGGTTGAGGCAGAGAGGAGCGGGCTGATGTGCGCACCGATCAGATAAAGCTCACCTCTTTTGATCAGTACGTAAGCCTCTTTAATCTGCACGCGGCCAGCACGAATCGACTTTACTTCCCAGCCTTCGAGCATCAAACCCGCTTCATATCGTTCTTCAATGAAGTAGTCGTGAAATGCTTTTTTGTTATCAGCAATGCTCATGGGGCAAGTTGGGGCGGTGCGCTAAAATGAGCTCAATTCTACTTCACCCCTGCGCTAACATCGTGCGCATCCCACATGGCCCTGGTTGAAAAATCTGTTTTGATCGAACGTACGCCGACACAAATGTTTGAACTCGTTGATCGCGTCGAAGACTATCCGCAATTTTTGCCTTGGTGTGGCGGCACAGAGGTGACCGAACGCACGGCAATGCGTACCCAAGCCACCGTGCATATCAATTACCACGGCATCAAGTCGCATTTTTCGACTGACAACACCAAAGACGCGCCGCACCTCATGCAGCTAACGCTTACCGACGGCCCATTAAAGCATCTGGATGGTCAATGGCGTTTTTTGCCCTTGGGTGATTCAGCCTGCAAGATTGAATTCAAGCTGCATTATGAGTTTTCCAATCGGCTCCTGGAAAAAGTGCTCGGCCCCGTGTTCAGCCATATTACGGAGACCTTTGTTGAGTCCTTCGTTAAACGCGCGCAAAAAATTTATGACTGAGCCCGTGAGCATTGCT
>LNAQ01000031.1_pt1 | contig 21424 bp, 17 predicted proteins | sample 602591 | NCBI WGS metagenome assembly LNAQ01 (sample SAMN02440304, study PRJNA202911) | soil metagenome | biome: Subtropical and temperate rainforests or woodlands; isolation source: soil samples (1 kg each in a 20% v/v slurry with milli Q water) were... ... | reverse complement strand
GCAGCAGCGCCGCGGCCTGGGCGCGCACGTCCGCCGCCTGCTCGCGGGCGTCGATGGGACTGCCCAGGCCCCGCCGCAGGGCGCGCCGGGTGGCCAGATACAGCGCCGACAGCAGCGAGCCCTTCCAGGAATTCCACACCGTGGGGCCGGTGCCGCGCATGTCGGCCACCGTCAGCAGGTACAGGTAATCCAGGTGCACCTGATCGCCGACCGTGGCGGCGAAGGCGCGGATCACCTCCGGGTCGCCGATGTCCTGGCGCTGCGAGACCTTGCTCATCAGCAGGTGGTGGCGCACCAACCAGGTGACCAGACGGCTGTCGAGTTCGGACAGCCGGTGCAGGCGGCAGAAGGCGTAGGCGTCGTGACTGCCCAGGTCCGAATGATCCCCGCCGCGGCCCTTGGCGATGTCGTGAAACAGCGCCGCCAGATACAGCAGCTCCGGTTTCGGGATGTTCGGGAACACCTGATAGCCGAGCTCCAGGGCGCCGATCTTCTCGTCCGGGAAGGCATAGCTGCGCGTGTTGCGCAGCACGAACAGGCTGTGCTCGTCGACCGTGTAGACGTGGAACAGGTCGTGCTGCATCTGCCCCACCACGCGCCCGAAGGCCGGGATGTAGCGCGCCAGCACGCCGTAGCGGTGCATGCGCTGCAATTCGTGGCCGATGCCGTGCGGCTGGCGGATGATCTCCATGAACAGGCTGGTGCAGCGGATATCGGCCCGGAACGCGTCGTCGATCAGGTGCAGGTGCCGGCGGATCAGGCGCACGGTGCCGGCGCGCACGCCGCGCACGTGTTTGCGGTGCTGCTGCAGCAGCAGAAAGATCTCCAGCAGCGCGAACGGGTAGCGGCGGAACACCCGCTCGTCGCGCACCTCGATGAAGTCCTTGCGGATCTGGAAGCGGCTGTTCAATGGCACGGCGCGGTCGCTGCGCCGGGCCAGCAGGATCTCCTCCTCGAAGTGCGCCAGCAGCATCTCGTTCAGGCGCGACAGGCCCTTGACGGTGCGGTAGTAGCGCTTCATGAACTGCTCGACGGCCAGGGTTTCATCGCTGTCCTGGTAACCGAAGCGACGCGCCAGCTCGCGCTGCTGGTCGAACAGCAGGTGATCATGCTTGCGGCCGGTCAGCAGGTGCAGGCCGTTTCGCACCTGCGACAGGAACTCCTGGCCCTCGACCAGCAATTGGTACTCGTCCGGCTCCAGAAAGCCGTGATCGACCAGCTCGTGCAGCGTACGGGCACCGAAGTGGCGCTTGGCCACCCAGCCGATGGTGTGGATGTCGCGCAGGCCGCCGGGGCTTTCCTTGACGTTCGGTTCGAGCTTGTAGGCGGTGGCGTCGAACTTGTCGTAACGGGCCTGCTGTTCGGCCAGCTTGGCGGCAAAAAACTTGCGCGTCGGCCACATCTGGCCGGGACCGGTGCGCCGGCCAAGCTGCTCGAACAGCGCCGCGTCGCCGGCCAGCAGGCGCGCCTCGATCAGCGCCGTGGCGACGGTCACGTCGCGCCGGCCCTCGTCCACGCACTGACGGACGCTGCGCACGCTGGCGCCGATGTCCAGGCCCGTGTCGTACAGAAAGGTGACGAAGCCGCTGATGGCGCCCGACACGCGGCTGATGTCGCCGGCCCGCCCTGCCAGGACCAGGATGTCGACGTCGGAGCAGGCGTGCAGCTCGCCGCGGCCGTAGCCGCCTACCGCCACCAGCGCCAGGCGCTGGGCGCCCGGCACATCGGCCATCTGCGCCGCCCAGATGCGCCGCAGCAGCAGGTCCACGAAGGCGGTGCGCGCCTGCACGATGGGCGTGCCGGCCGGCTGCCGGTCGTAGTGGGCGCGCAGGCGGTCGGTGAACTGCTGGCGCAGCTGCCGGCAGGTGGCGGCGGTGACGCCCAGCTCGTCAAGTGCGCGCCCGATTTCTTCCGCATCGAACAGCGGCGCCGGGGTCGATGCGGACGGCGGCGCGTTCACGGCGGCGTCTCGCCCTCGCGCAGGGTCAGCACCTCGACGCCGGTGTCGGTCACCAGCACCATGTGTTCCCACTGCGCCGACAGGCTGTGGTCCTTGGTCACCACCGTCCAGCCGTCGGCCAGCAGCTTCACGTGCCGCTTGCCGGCGTTCAGCATCGGCTCGATGGTGAACACCATGCCCGGTTCCAGCACCAGGCCGGTGCCCGGAATGCCGTAGTGCAGCACCTGCGGCTCCTCGTGGAACTGGCGCCCGATGCCGTGCCCGCAGTACTCGCGCACGATCGAGTAATTGCGCGCCTCGGCGTGGCTCTGGATGGCGTGGCCCAGGTCGCCCAGGCGCATGCCCGGCCGGACCATGCCGATGCCGACCCACAGCGCCTCATAGCTGGTCTCGCACAGGCGGCGCGCCTGGATGGTCGGCTCGCCGACGTAGAACATGGCGCTGGTGTCGCCGTGGTAGTCGTCCTTGATCACGGTGACGTCGATGTTGACGATGTCGCCGCGCTTGAGCGGCTTGTCGTTCGGAATGCCGTGACACACGACGTGGTTGACCGAGGTGCAGATCGACTTCGGGAAGCCGTGGTAACCCAGCGGCGCCGAGCGGCCGCCCAGCACCTGCGTCGTGTATTGCTCGCAGATGTCGTTCAGCGTATCGGTGCTGACGCCGGGGCGCACGTGCTCGCCGATCATGCCGAGCAGCTGCGCGGCCAGGCGGCCGGCCACGCGCAGGGCTTCGATTTCTTGAGGAGTTTTGATGGAAACGGTCATGGGCATCGGCGAGCGTCGCCGGCAGGGGCGGCGGCGGGGTAAAGGTTTTGAAATGTAGCAGCCGGCGCGCACGCCGGTAAACCGGCCGATTGTGGCCTGCGGCGATCGGTGCTATAAATCGCGCCCCTGACTTCGGGCACCCGCCCGACGATTGCCCGTTGTATCGCGGCCCTCACCCAAGACTTGCGGAGCGTTTTTGCTTATGGCTGGAGTTTCCATGCGCGACCTACTGGACGCGGGCGTCCATTTCGGTCATCAGACCCGCTACTGGTCGCCGGCCATGGCTCCTTATATCTATGGTGCCCGCCAGAACATCCACATCATCAACCTGGAGCGCAGCCTGCCCATGCTGCGCGATGCGATGAACGTGCTGGGCAAGATCGCCGCCCGCGGCGGCACGGTGCTGTTCGTGGGCACCAAGCGCCAGGCCCGCAAGCTGGTCGAACAGCATGCCACCGCCTGCGGCATGCCGTATATCAGCTACCGCTGGCTGGGCGGCATGCTGACCAACTACCGCACCGTGCGCAAGTCGGTGGACCGCCTGATCGATCTGGAAACCCGCCTCGAGCTGGGCAAGACCGGCGACCTGAGCAAGCGCGAAATCCAGTTGCTGCACCGCGAGCGCGAGAAGCTGGTGCGCAGCGTCGGCGGCATCCGCACCCTGAAGGGCATGCCCGACGCGCTGTTCGTGATCGACACCGGCTACGAGCACATCGCCGTCGAGGAAGCCAACCGCCTGGGCATCCCGGTGATTGCGGTGGTCGACACCAACAACCGCCCGGAAAAGATCGACTACGTCATTCCCGGCAACGACGACTCGATCCGCGCCATCGACCTGTATCTGGGCCAGGCCGCGGAAGCGATTCGCAACGGTCGCGCCGCCCTGGCGGCGGGCGGCAGCGACGAGTTCATCGAAGTCGTCGAGGTCGGCTAGGCGGGCGTGGCTGCGCGGCGCCGCCGCCGACCACGCACGTGTTTTTTCATTCACAAAGAGGGGTTCGACCCCTCTTTTTTTGCTCGGGCACCCCGTTGGTCAAGACCGGTGGCGCCCTGACCTGGAGGCATCTCAAATGAACATATCGGCAGCACTGGTCAAGGAAATGCGCGAGCGCACCGGCCTTGGCATGATGGAATGCAAGAAGGCGCTGACCGAGGCCGGGGGCGACATCGAGGTCGCCATCGACCTGATGCGCAAGGCCGGCGCCGCGCGTGCCGACAAGAAGGCTGGGCGCATCGCAGCCGATGGCGCCATCATCCTGTCGGCCAGCGCCGACGGGCGCAGCGTGGCCCTCACCGAGGTCAACTCGGAAACCGATTTCGTGGCCAAGGACGCCGGTTTCCTGGCCTTTGCGCAGGCAGTTGGCGATCTAGTGCTGAGCCAGGCGCCAGCCGACGTGGAACAGCTGTCGGCTCTGACGCTGGGCGACGGCACGGTCGAGGAAGCCCGCCAGCAGCTGGTGGCCAAGATCGGCGAGAACATTCGCGTGCGCCGTTTCGTGCGCCGCCAGACGACCTCCGGCGTGATCGGCAGCTACCTGCACGGCTCGCGCATTGGCGTGTTGGTCGAACTCGAGGGCGGCGATCTGGCCCTGGCGCGGGACATCGCGATGCACGTCGCCGCCAGCCGGCCGCTGTGCGTGTCCAGCGAACAGATTCCGGCGGATGTGATCGCCCGCGAGAAGGAAATCTACGACGCCCAGGCGGCCGAATCCGGCAAGCCGGAAGACATCCGCGCCAGGATGGTCGAGGGCCGGCTGCGCAAGTACGCGGCCGAGGTCACTCTGCTCGGCCAGCCCTTCGTCAAGGACCCGGACACCACCGTCGAGCAATTGCTGAAAAAGGCGAACGCGCGGGTGATCGGCTTCGACCGGCTGGAAGTCGGCGAGGGCATCGAGAAGCAGGCCGACGACTTCGTCGCCGAAGTGATGAAGCAAGCCCGCGGCTGAAGCTCCATGGCCGGTTCGCCGCCCAAGTACAAACGCATCCTGCTGAAGCTCAGCGGCGAGGCGCTGGCCGGCGGCAAGCCGCACGGCTTCGATCGGCCGGCCATGCAGGCGGTGGCCGACGAACTGGCGCCGGTGCTGGCGGCCGGCGTGCAGGTCGGTCTGGTGGTCGGCGGCGGCAACCTGTTTCGCGGGCTGCCGGCGGCAGCCGACGGGGGTGACCGGGCCACCGCCGATTACATCGGCATGCTGGCCACGGTGATGAATGCGCTGGCGCTGCACGAGGTACTGGAACGCGCTGGCCTGGCGGCCCGCGTCATGTCCGCGCTGCCGGTTACCGGCGTCGCCGAGCCGTTCGTGCGGGTCAAGGCACTGGCGCATCTGAAGGCCGGCAAGGTGGTGCTGTTCGGCGGCGGTATAGGCAATCCGTATTTCACCACCGACACGGCCGCCTGCCTGCGCGCCATCGACATCGGCGCCCAGCTGTTGCTCAAGGCCACCAAGGTCGACGGCGTCTACGACGTCGATCCGCTGCGCAACGCCACCGCACGACGTTACGAGCAGCTTGACTATGATGAAGTGCTGGCGCGGCACCTGGGCGTTATGGACGCGACCGCGGTGGCATTGGCGCGCGAGCACGCCCTGCCGGTGCGGGTGTTCGACATGAACAGTCGCGGCGCGCTGCTGCGTATCGTGCACGGAGAGCCGGTCGGCACCCTCATGGCGCCGGCCGCGGACGGGAGACAGACATGATCGATGACGTGCTCAAGGACGCCGAACAGCGCATGGCCAAGAGCGTCCACGGGCTGCATGAGGAACTGAAGAAAATCCGCGCCGGCCGCGCCCACCCGGGCCTGCTGGACCAGGTGCATGTCAATTACTACGGTGTGGACACGCCGCTGCGCCAGCTGGCCAACGTCAGCGCCGAGGACGCACGCACGCTGCTGGTGGCGCCGTTCGACAAGGCCGCCGTGGCGGCCATCGACAAGGCCATTCGCGAATCCGACCTGGGGCTCAATCCGGCCACTGCCGGCATGGTCATTCGCGTGCCGCTGCCGGCGCTGACCGAGCAGCGGCGCAAGGATCTGATCCGCGTGGTGCGCGGCGAGGGCGAAGCCTGCCGGGTGGCCATTCGCAACGTGCGCCGCGACGCCAACGGCTCGCTCAAGGAGCTGGAGAAGGAAAAGCTGATCTCGGTCGACGACGAAGCCCGTGGCCAGGCCGAGATACAGAAGCTCACCGACCGTTTCGTGGCCGAGGTCGAAGCCCTTCTGGCGGCCAAGGAAGCCGACCTGCTGGACGTCTGACCGGGCGCCATGACGACGCCCGAGGCCAGCTACCCGCGGCACCTTGCCATCATCATGGATGGCAACGGCCGCTGGGCGCGTCAGCGTCACCTGCCGCGGGTGGCCGGCCACCGGGTCGGCGCCCGCGTGGTGCGGCGCATCGTCGAGGAGTGCGCCCGGCGCAACATCGGCTACCTGACCGTGTTCGCTTTCAGCAGTGAGAACTGGCGGCGTCCGCCGGATGAGGTATCGCTGCTGATGGAGCTGTTCCTGCGCGCCCTGCGCGACGAGAAAATGCGGCTGCTGGAAAACGACATCCGGCTGTCGGTAATCGGCGATCGCAGCGCCCTGCCGGCACGCCTGCAGACGGCGATCGCGCAGGTCGAGGCCGCCACGGCCCACTGCCAGGGCCTGCACCTGACCGTGGCCACCAATTACGGTGGGCGCTGGGACATCGTGCAGGCGGCGCGATCGGTGGCGGCCGCAGCGGTCGCGGGCGAACTGGACCCCGCCGACCTGGATGAAGACAGCTTCGCGGCCCGACTGGCCCTGGGCAGCGCGCCACCGGTCGACCTGCTGATCCGCACCGGCGGCGAGCTGCGCATCAGCAATTTCCTGCTCTGGCAGCTGGCCTATGCGGAGCTGTATTTCACCGACACCCTGTGGCCAGATTTCGACGCCGCCGCGCTGGACCAGGCGCTGGCCTGGTTTGCCGGCCGCGAGCGGCGTTTCGGGCGCACCGGCGAGCAACTGCGCCTCGGCGGTGCCGGTGCCTAAAACGCGTATCCTGACGGCCATCGTCCTGCTGGGTCTGGCGCTGCTGCTGCTGTGGCGCGGCACGCTGCCGTGGGTGCTGGGGGTGTTCGCGGCGATCGCCCTGCGCGCCGCCTGGGAATGGGCGGGCCTGTGTTCGGGCCTGAGCGGTGCGCGGCGCTGGCTGCTGCTGGCGACGCTCGGCGCCTGCCTGGCTGGGTCGTACGCGCTGCCGGCTTCGTGGACCGCCGTGGCGCTCGCCGCCGCACTCGCGTGGTGGGCGTTGGGGCTGCGGCTGGTGCTGTGCTACCCGGTCCTGCCGGACTGGATTGACCGGCCGCTGGCGCAGGCCGCCATCATCCTGCTGGCGCTGGCGCCCGCCTGGCTGGCGCTGGCCCGTCTGGCGGATGGGCAGCGCCCCTTGCTGCTGCTGTGCCTGGCGCTGGTGTGGGCAGCCGACAGCGGCGCTTATCTGGTCGGTCGCCGCTTCGGCAAGCGCAAGCTGTGTCCGCAGGTCAGCCCGGGCAAGACCGTGGAGGGACTGCTCGGCGGCCTGGTCGGCGCGGTACTGGTCGGGCTGGTCGCGGGACTTGCCTTGGGGCTGGACGGCCTGCGCCTGGCGGCACTGGTCGGGCTCGTCACCGCCTGCGCGGCCGTATCGGTGGTGGGCGATCTTGCGGAAAGCCTGTTCAAGCGCCGCGCCGGGGTCAAGGACAGCAGTCATCTGCTGCCCGGTCACGGCGGCGTGCTGGACCGCATCGACGCCCTGATCGCCGCGGCGCCCCTGTTTGCGCTGACCGCGCCGCTGCTGGTGCGGGGCTAGGCGATGCGCGGCGTTGCCCTGCTCGGGGCCACCGGCTCGATCGGCGACAGTACGCTGTCGGTGCTCGCGCTGCACCCGGACCGGTACCGCCTGCAGGTGGTCGCGGCGCGGCGCAACGTGCCGCGCATGCTCGAAATCTGTCGGCAGTTCAGGCCCCCGCTGGCGGTGCTGACCGAGCCTGCCGCGGCGGCGGAACTTCGCGCAGCCTTGGGTGCCGGGCAGGCCACTCAGGTGCTGGCCGGCCACGAGGTGCTGGAGCAGGTAGTGCGCGCACCGGAAGTCGATGTCGTCGTCGCCGGTATCGTCGGCGCGGCGGGCCTTGCATCGTCCTTGGCCGCTGCGCAGGCTGGCAAGACGCTGCTGCTTGCGAACAAGGAGGCGCTGGTCATGGCCGGCGCGCTGTTCATGGATGCGGTGCGCCAAGGCGGCGCCACGCTGATTCCCATCGACAGCGAAACCAACGCCATGTTCCAGTGCCTGCCGGCGTATCGCTGTGGCGAACCGGCGGCCGAGCGCGGCGTGCGCCGCCTGCTGCTGACCGCCTCCGGCGGGCCGTTTCTGCGTACCGCGGCGGCCGACATGGCGCGTGCCACGCCCGACCAGGCCTGCGCCCACCCGCGCTGGGTGATGGGGCGCAAGATTTCGGTCGACTCCGCCACGCTCATGAACAAGGGGCTCGAGGTGATCGAAAGCGCCTGGCTGTTCGGCCTGCCTGGCAACGCCATCGAGGTGGTGGTGCATCCGCAAAGCGTGGTGCATTCGCTGGTCGAGTACTGCGACGGGTCGCTGCTGGCGCAGCTGGCAAGCCCCGACATGCGGGTACCGATCGCCCACGCGCTGGCCTGGCCGCAGCGTCAGGCCTCCGGCGCCGCGGCGCTGAACCTGTTCGATGTGGCGCGGCTGGATTTCGAGCTGCCGGACCGGGCGCGTTTTCCCTGCCTCGATCTGGCGTATCGGGCGCTGCGCGACGGTGGCACTGCGGGAGCCATTCTGAACGCTGCCAACGAGATTGCGGTCCAAGCGTTCCTTGACGGCCGGCTGGCCTTTGGCAGCATTGCCGAGGTCGTGGGCGCCAGCCTGGATGCGGTGCCCGCCGTCCCGGCCGAGAGTCTGGAAACCGTTCTGGCCGCCGACGCCGCGGCACGGCGGATTGCCATGTCACAGGTGCAATCGCGATGCTGAATCTGCTGTGGTCGGTGGGTGCGTTTCTGGTCGCCATCGGCGTGCTGGTCAGCGTGCACGAATACGGGCATTTCTGGGCCGCGCGCCGGGTCGGCGTCAGGGTGCTGCGGTTCTCGATCGGCTTCGGGCGCCCGCTGTGGCGGCGCACGGACCGTCACGGCACGGAATTCGTGATCGCCGCCCTGCCGCTGGGCGGCTACGTCAAGATGCTGGATGAAACCGAGGCGCCGGTGCAGCCCGCGCAGCTCGACCAGGCCTTCAACCGCAAGCCGGTGCTGGCCCGCATGGCGGTGGTGGCGGCCGGGCCGCTGGCCAACCTGCTGCTGGCATGGCTGCTGTACTGGGCCATGTTCATGGTCGGCACCTACGGCCAGCGACCGGTGGTGGGGCAGGTCTTGCCGGGCACGCCGGCTGCCGGCGCCGGCTTTCAGGCGGGCGATGAACTGCGCGCCGTCGATGGCCGGTCGGTGCGCACCTGGGAAGACGCGGTGCTGGCCTTGCTGCCGGCGGCTATCGACGGCCGGCAGGTGACCGTGCAGGTGCGGCCTGCCGACGCACCCGGCAGCGATCAGGCGCGGGTGCTGGATTTGTCGGGCCTCGATTACCGGGCCGAGAACCCGGACGTCATGCGCCACCTGGGCCTCGCCTGGCGCGGGCCACGGGTCGACGCTCGGGTCGGCGAGGTGATCGCCGGCGGTGTCGCGGCGCAGGCCGGCATCCGGGTCGGCGATGTCTTGCTGGCAGTCAACGGCAAGCCGCTTGCCGACTGGGACGACTGGGTACAGACGGTGCGCGCCAGCCCGCAGCAGCCCCTGCGCCTGCGCCTGCAGCGCGAGGGCACCGAACTCGAGCTGACCCTGACGCCACAGGCCATCGACGAGGCGGGCACGCGTATCGGGCGCGTGGGCCTTGCGCCACAGCCGGTGAGCGCGCAGTTCGACGACTACTACCTGCGCCAGCGCTATGGGCCGCTGGCCAGCGCCGGTGAGGCGCTCGGCAAGCTGCGCGACATGACGGTGCTGACCGGCGAGGTCATCGGGCGCATGCTCACGGGCAGCGCGTCGAGCCGCAACATCAGCGGACCGCTGTCGATCGCCGAGTTTGCCGGCCAAAGCGCACGCCTGGGTGTGGCCCAGTTCCTGTCCTTCCTGGGCCTGGTCAGCCTGTCGCTGGGACTGCTGAATCTGCTGCCGGTGCCGGTTCTGGACGGGGGGCACTTGCTGTACTATTCCGCCGAATTGGTGCGTGGGCGGCCATTGCCGGAGCGGGTCCGGGCGGCCGGCCAGCAGATCGGCCTGGTGGCCCTGCTGGCGCTCACCGTGCTGGCCTTCTATAACGACATCACGCGGCTCCTGTTTCGATCCTGACTGCGGGCTGCGGCCTGCCCGGTGACGCCTTGTTTTCCGATTCCCTGCGCATCCTTTCCCGCAGCCTGCTGGCCATCATGCTGTGCCTGCAGGTGCTCCAGACATCGGCGCAGGCAGCAGCGGAAGATGCGTTTACCGTTCGCGACATCCGGCTGAACGGCCTGCAGCGCATCTCGCCCGGCGCGGTGCTGATCGCGCTGCCGCTGCGCGTCGGTGACCGTTTCGACCCGCAGCGCTCCAGCGCCATCATCCGGGCGTTGTTCCAGACCGAGTTCTTCAGCGACGTCAAGCTCGACCGCGACGGCGACGTGCTGGTCATCGACGTGGTGGAGCGGCCGTCGATCGCCGAGCTGAACATCACCGGCAACAAGGACATCAAGACCGAGGATCTGCAAAAGGGCCTGCGCGAGGCTGGCCTGGCCACCGGGCGGGTGTTCGTGCCCTCGGCGCTGGACCAGTTGCGTCAGGAACTGCAGCGCCAGTACTACGCCAACGGCAAGTACGGCATGAAGGTGGATACCAAAGTCACCGATCTGCCGCGCAACCGGGTGCGCATCGACATCACCATCGCCGAGGGCGATGTGGCGCGCATTCGTCAGATCAACATCGTCGGCAACCAGGTGTTCGACGACGAAACCCTGCGCGGCGCGTTCAAGCTGTCGACGCCCAACCTGCTCAGCTTCATCACCGGCAACGACAAGTACTCGCGTCAGAAACTGGCCGGCGACCTGGAAAGCCTGCACGCCTGGTATCTGGATCGTGGTTATCTGGATTTCGACATCAAATCGACGCAGGTCGCCATCACTCCCGACAAGCGCGAGATCTACATCACCATCAACGTGAGCGAAGGCCAGCAGTACAGCGTCGACGAGGTCAAGCTGTCCGGCAACCTGGTGGTCGAGCCCGAAGAGCTGGTCAAGCTGGTCAAGCTGCGCCCGGGCGACACCTTCTCGCGCAAGAAAATGACCGAGACCAGCGACGCCATCTCCGAGCGCCTGGGCGAGGCCGGCTACGCGTTTGCCAACGTCAATGCCGCGCCGGAAATCGACAAGCAAAAGGCCACCGCCAAGCTGACCTTCTTCGTCGATCCGGGCAAGCGCGCCTACGTGCGGCGCATCAGCTTCTCCGGCAACGAGAAGACCGCCGACGAGGTGATGCGCAGGGAAATGCGCCAGCTGGAAGCCGCCACCTTCTCCTCGGCGGCCGTGGAACGCTCGCGGGTGCGCCTGGAGCGGCTCGGATTTTTCGAGGACGTGACGGTCGAGACGCCGGCCGTGCCGGGTAGCCCGGACCAGGTGGACGTCAACTTCACGGTCAAGGAGCGCCCGTCCGGCAGCATCTCGGCGGGTGTCGGCTTTGGCCAGGGCAGCGGCCTGCTGCTGAACGCCGCGGTGACGCAGAACAACTTCCTGGGCACCGGCGACAGCGTCAGCGTCAATTTCAGCAACAGCGACTATTCCCGCGTCTACAGCGTTTCCCACACCAATCCGTATGCCACGGTGGACGGCGTCAGCCGCACGGTCAGCGCCTTCGTGCGCTCCACCGATGCCGCCGACGCCAATCTGTCCGAGTACGACACCAGCTCCGTCGGCGGCAACTGGGGCTACAACGTGCCCCTGTCGGAATTCGATTCCTTCGGCTTCGGCGTGGGGGCCGAGCAGACCAGCATCGACCCGGGCTTCTACACGCCCCGGGAAATCCTCGACTTCATCAACGACAACGGCGACAGCTACAACATCTTCAGGGTCAACCTGAGCCTGGCCCACGACACCCGCAACCGCGCCATCTTTCCGGACCGTGGCGCGCTGCGCCGGCTGTCGGGCGAGGTGGCGGTGCCGGTCGGCGACCTGCAGTTCTACAAGCTCAACTTCACCGAGCAGCACTATTTCCCGTTCAGCGACACGGTCAGCCTGCTGCTCAGCGGCACCCTGGGCTACGGGGACGGCTACGGGGACACGAGCGAGCTGCCGTTTTTCGAGAACTTTTACGCCGGTGGCTTTCGCACCCTGCGCGGCTTCAAGGACAACACGCTCGGCCCGCGTGACGAGTACGACGACCCGCTCGGCGGCGACCGCTTGATCCTGGGTCGCAGCGAGCTGTTCTTCCCGGTGCCGTTCATGGACCAGCAGAGCAAGAATTTCCGCATGTCGGTGTTCGGCGATGCCGGCAATGTGTTCGCGCCAGGCGATCCGCTCAAGGTGGGCGAGCTGCGCTACTCGGCCGGCGTCGCGGCGGTGTGGATCTCACCCTTCGGAGCCATCTCGGTGGCCATCGCCCAGCCTTTCAACGATGGTCCGGACGACGAGACGCAACGCTTCCAGTTCAGCCTGGGCGCCGGATTCTAGATTTTTTGTTCACGCTCACACGGAGAAGTCTGACGATGACACGGATGCAGGGATGGATGCTGGGGCTGCTGGGCAGCCTGCTGTTGACGCCGGCGCTGGCGGCGGACCTGAAAGTCGGTTACGTCAATGCGTCGGCCCTGTTGCAGGCCTCGCCGCAGGCCGAGGTGGTGCAGAAGAAACTGCGTGACGAATTCACGCCGCGCCGCCAGCAGCTCGAATCGCGCGCCAAGCGTCTGGAACAGCAGGAGCAGGACCTGTCCAAGAACGGTCTGATGCTCAGCGAGGACCAGCGCAAGGCCAAGGAGCGGGAGATCATCGACGGCCGGCGCGAGCTCAAGCATGCCCAGGACGAGTTCCAGGACGACCTGCGCATCCGCCAGTCGGAGGAAGTCGGCAAGCTGCGCGAGCAACTGCTCGGTGCGGTCGAGAAGTTCGCCAAGGCCAACAGCTACGACCTCATCCTGTACGAAGGCGTGATCTACGCCAGTGACGCGCTGAACGTCACCGACCAGGTGCTGGCGCTGCTCAAGAACCCGGCCAAGCCCTGATCGACGGATGCGCCTGAGCGAGCTGGCGCAGCGGGTCGGTGGCAGCGTAGAGGGCGATGGTGATCGCGAGCTGGACGGCGTCGCCACGCTGGCCAGGGCCGGCGCGGCGCAGCTGAGTTTTTTCGTCAACCGCCGCTATCGCAGGCAACTGACAGACACCCGCGCCGGCGCCGTGGTGCTGGCGCCGGCCGACCGGGAGTTGTTCGCCGGCCCGCGGCTGATCGCCGACAACCCGTATCTGGCCTTTGCCCGGGCGGCGGCCTTGCTGCACCCGGCGCCGTTGCCGGCACCCGGAGTCGATCCCACGGCCCGGATTCACCCGCAGGCCCGGCTCGGCCAGGGCGTCGCGGTGCAGGCCCATGCGGTCATCGAGGCTGGCGTGCAGCTGGGCGATGGCGTGCAAATCGGCGCCGGCTGCTACCTCGGTGAGGGCGTGGTGGTCGGTGCCGGTACCTGCCTGGCGCCGCGGGTCACGCTGCTGGCCGGCACGCAGCTCGGCGCCCGCTGCCTGATTCATCCGGGCGCCGTGCTGGGCGCCGACGGCTTTGGTCTGGCCAACGACCGCGGCGTGTGGGTCAAGGTGCCGCAACTGGGCCGGGTGGTGGTCGGCGACGACGTGGAGATCGGTGCCAACACCACCATCGACCGCGGCGCGCTGGACGACACGCTGATCGGCAACGGCGTGAAGCTCGACAACCTGATCCAGGTGGCGCACGGCGTGCGGATCGGCGATCACACGGCGATCGCCGCCTGTGTCGGCATCTCCGGCAGCACCGTCATCGGCCGCCACTGCGTGATCGGCGGCGGGGTCGGCTTCGTCGGGCACCTTGAAATCTGCGACCGTGTGACCGTGACCGGCATGTCCATGGTTGCGCAATCGATCAGCCGTCCGGGCGTGTACTCGGGCATCCCGGCCGAGGAGGCCCGCCGCTGGCGGCGCAATATCGGCCGTTTTCATCAACTCGACGAGCTGGCGCGGCGGCTACTGCGCCTGGAACGCACGTCCAAGGATCCACACGAATGAGCGAGCCGGAAACCCTGAACGCCACCGAAATCATGCGCCTGCTGCCGCACCGCTACCCCTTCCTGCTGCTGGACCGGGTGCTGGAACTGGAGCTCGGCACGCGCCTGGTCGCGCTCAAGAACGTCACCCTGAACGAGCCGTTCTTCCCCGGCCATTTCCCGAACTACCCGGTCATGCCCGGCGTGCTGATCGTGGAGGCCATGGCGCAGGCCAGCGCCGTGCTGGGCTTTCGTTCCACCGGCACCAGCGCGCAGGACGACAACGTGTACCTGTTCGTGGGCATCGACAAGGCGCGCTTTCGCCAGGCCGTGCAACCGGGCGATCAGCTGCGCATCGAGGTGCAGCTGAAGCGCGCCGTGCGCGGCATCTGGATGTTCACCTGCAGCGCCAGCGTGGACGGGACCGAGGTCGCCTCGGCCGAGATCATGTGCACGCTCAAGGCCATCACATGATCGATCCGACCGCCCGCATCCATCCTGACGCCCGCCTGGCGCCGGACGTCGAGGTCGGTCCCTACGCCGTGATCGGCCCGCAGGTGCAAATCGGCGAGGCTTGTGTCATCGGCCCGCACACGGTCATCACCGGCAACACCCGCATCGGGCGTCACAACCGCATCTTCCAGTTCGCGTCCATCGGCGAGATTCCGCAGGACAAGAAGTACCACGCCGGCGATGACAGTCGGCTCGAAATCGGCGACGGCAACACCATCCGCGAGTTCTGCACCATCAACACCGGCACCGCCGGCGGCGGCGGGGTAACGCGCATCGGCGACGACAATTGGCTGATGGCCTACGTGCACATCGCCCATGACTGCCTGATCGGCAACCACACCATCTTCGCCAATTCGTCCTCGCTGGCCGGCCACGTGCTGGTCGAGGACCACGTGATCCTGGGCGGCTTCGCGCTGGTGCACCAGTTCTGCGCCCTGGGCGCGCACAGCTTCCTGGCCGCCAGTTCCGTGGTGCTCAAGGACGTGCCGCCGTTCGTCATGGCCGAGGGCAACTCGGCCCGGCCGCGCGGCATCAACACCGAGGGCCTGCGCCGGCGTGGTTTCAGCGCCCAGGACCTGACCGCCATCCGGGGCGCCTACAAGACGCTCTACCGCAGCGGCCTGCGTCTGCAGGATGCGCTGGCGGTGCTGGATGGCGAGAGCGACTGCGAGCATGTGGCGACCCTCGCCGCCTTCGTGCGCCGCTCGCAGCGCGGCATCATTCGGTGACCGGGGCGGTGAACACCCGATGAACTCCGGCCGGCTGCGGGTCGGCCTGATTGCCGGCGAACCCTCCGGCGACGCCCTGGGCGCGGCGCTGATCAATGCCCTGCGACGCCGCGTGCCGGACATCGAATGTATCGGCGTGGCCGGCCCGGCCATGCGCGCGGCCGGCTGCCGGGCGCTGTATCCGGCCGAGGCGCTGGCGGTGATGGGCCTGGTCGAGGTGCTGGCGCACCTGCCGCGCCTGCTGCGCATCCGCCGCGGCCTGCTGCGCCAGCTTCGCGCCGACCCGCCGCAGGTGCTGGTCGGCATCGACGCGCCGGATTTCAACCTGCCGGTCGAGGCGCGTCTGCGCCGGGCCGGCATCCGCACCGTGCATTACGTCAGCCCGTCGGTGTGGGCCTGGCGCGAGGGGCGGGTCAGGCAGATCGCCGGCGCGGTCGATCGCATGCTGACCCTGTTCCCCTTCGAGGCGCGCTTCTACGAGCGCCACGGCGTGCCGGTAACGCAGGTCGGACACCCGCTGCAGGCCACGCTGCGGCCCATCGACCCGGCCGTCGCCCGGGCCGCGCTGGGCCTGCCGCCGCCCGGACCGGATTCGCTGCCGGTGCTGGCACTGCTGCCCGGCAGCCGGGCCGGCGAGTACCGCCGCCTGACGCCGCTGTTCCTGGCCACCGCGCAGTGGCTGCGCGAGCAGGGACGGCCCTGTCATCTGCTGCTGCCGCTGGTGAACCAGGCCGCCCGCACGGCGGTCGAGGCTGCGCTGCGCCGCAGCGGCGCGGGCCTGTTCTGCACGCTGGTCGATGGCCGCGCGCAGGAGGTGATGGCCGCCGCCGATGCGGTCCTGCTGGCCTCGGGCACGGCCACGCTGGAGGCCATGCTGCTGCAGCGGCCCATGGTGGTGGCTTATCGCCTGGCGCCGTTGACCTACGCCATCGCCCGCCGCCTGGTGCGCACGCCGCACGTGGCGATTCCGAACCTGCTGGCCGGGCGCGCCGTGGTGCCGGAGTTCATCCAGCACGCGGCAACGCCGGCCGCGCTCGGTGGGGCCATTGCCCAGCTTCTGGAACCGGCCGCCGGGGCCGCCATGCGCGCCGAGCTTGCCGCACTGCGGCCCCCGCAGACCGAAAACCCGGCCGAGCTGGCTGCGCGGGCCGTGCTGGAGGTGGCCGGATGGACATGATGGAGCTCCTGGCGGGCGTCGACGAGGTCGGTCGCGGCCCGCTGGCCGGGCCGGTGATCGCCGCCGCGGTGATCCTGCACCCCGGCCGGCCGATCCTGGGTCTGGCCGATTCCAAGACGCTCGGCGCCGCCCGGCGCGAGGCGCTGGCGGCACAAATCCATGCCTGTGCTTTCGCGGTCGGTATCGGCCGCGCCGAGGTGGCAGAAATCGATCGCCTGAACATCCTGCACGCCAGCCTGCTGGCCATGGAACGGGCCGTGGCGGCGCTCGGCTGCCTGCCGGGGCGCGTTCAGGTGGATGGCAATCGCCGCCCGCCCGACCTGCCGCAGGCTGAAACCATCATCGGCGGCGATGCGTTGATTCCGGCCATCAGCGCCGCGTCCATCGTCGCCAAGGTGGCCCGCGACGCCGAGCTGACAGCCCTCGATGCGCAGTATCCGGGCTACGGCCTGGCTCGCCACAAGGGCTATCCGACCGCCGAGCACCTGGCCGCACTGGCGCGCCTGGGCGCCAGTGCCTGCCACCGGCGCAGCTTCGGCCCGGTGCGCCGGCAGCTTGTTCCTGCCGGGCTAGAATAGCCCGCCCGTTTGCCTCCCAGTTGGCCGTCAATGTCGTCCGCGGGCTTCGTACATCTCAGTCTGCACAGCGAGTACTCGCTCACCGACAGCGTGCTGCGGGTGGACGAGCTGGTCGATGCCGTGCGCGCTGCCGGCATGCCGGCGGTGGCCGTCACCGACGCCGGCAACCTGTTCGCGCTGGTCAAGTTCTACCAGGCCGCGCAGGCGGCCGGCATCAAGCCGATTGCCGGCGCCGACATCACCCTGTGGGAGCAGGCCGACGGCAGCGCCGCCAGCCGCCTGGTGCTGCTGTGCCAGGACCGCGGCGGCTATCTGAACCTGTGTCGTTTGCTCAGTCGCGCCTACGTCGAGGGTCAGCGCGCCGGCCGGCCGGGTGTGCTGCGCGACTGGCTGGTCGGCCACAGCGAGGGCCTGATCGCGCTGTCCGGAGGACTGGCCGGTGACGTGGGCCAGGCGCTGGCCGCCGGCAGTCACGACAAGGCGGCCCAGCTGCTGGCCGACTGGCAGGCGCTGTTCCCGGGCCGCTATTACCTGGAACTGACGCGCACCGGCCGTCCCGGCGAGGAAGCCCACGTCGCCGCCGCCGTGGAGCTGGCCATCGCCACCGGCACGCCGGTGGTCGCCAGCAACGACGTGCGCTTTCTGGCCGCGACCGACTTCGACGCGCACGAGGCGCGCGTGTGCATCGCCGAAGGCCGGGTGCTCAACGACCCGCGCCGGCCGCGTCACTACAGCGAGCAGCAATACCTGCGCACGCCGCAGGAAATGGCGGTGCTGTTCGCCGACCTGCCGGAAGCGCTGCAGAACACGCTGGCCATCGCCCAGCGCTGCAACCTCGAGATGACGCTTGGCGAGCCGATGCTGCCGGCCTTCCCGGCCCCCGGCGGCATCAGCGCCGAGCAGCACCTGATCAGCCAGGCCGGCGCCGGGCTGGACACGCTGCTGCAGCGCGCCGTCAGCGACGGGCTGGCACTGGACGCCGACACCTACCGCCAGCGCCTGGCGCTGGAGCTGGACGTCATCAACGGCATGGGCTTTGCCGGCTACTTCCTGATCGTGGCCGACTTCATCGCCTGGGCGCGCGCCAACGGCGTGCCGGTCGGACCGGGCCGCGGCTCCGGCGCCGGCTCGTTGGTGGCGTACGTGCTCGACATCACGCGCATCGATCCGATCGCCAACGACCTGCTGTTCGAGCGCTTCCTGAATCCGGAACGAAAGTCCCTGCCGGATTTCGACGTCGACTTCTGCATGGACGGCCGCGACCGGGTCATCGACTACGTGGCCAGCCGCTACGGCCGCGAGCGGGTGTCGCAGATCATCACCTACGGCTCGATGGCGGCCAAGGCGGTGGTGCGCGACGTCGGGCGGGTGCTCGGCCTGCCGTACGGCTTCGTGGACTCGATCGCCAAGCTGATCCCGTTCGAGCTCGGCATCACGCTCGACAAGGCGCTGGCGCAGGAGGCCGCGCTGCGCGGGCGCTACGAGGCCGAGGACGACGTGCGCACGCTGATCGACCTGGCCAAATCGCTCGAAGGCCTGGCGCGCAATGCCGGCAAGCACGCCGGCGGCGTGGTCATCGCGCCCGGCCCGCTGACCGACTTCGTGCCGCTGTTCTGCGAAGCCGGCGGCGGCAGCCCGGTGACGCAGTTCGACAAGGACGACGTCGAGGCCATCGGCCTGGTGAAGTTCGACTTCCTGGGCCTGCGCACGCTGACCATCATCGACTGGGCGATCAAGACCCTGGCCCGGCGCGACCCGGCCTTTGCCGGCTTCGACATTGACCGCCTGCCGCTGGACGACGCCGAGGCCTACGCGCTGCTGCGCCGCTGCGAGACCACGGCGGTGTTCCAGCTCGAATCGCGCGGCATGCGCGACCTGATCCGCCGCCTGCAGCCGGACTGCTTCGACGACGTGGTGGCGCTGGTGGCGCTGTACCGGCCGGGTCCGCTGCAGTCCGGCATGGTGGATGACTTCATCGACCGCAAGCACGGCCGCGCCCGGCCGGATTACCTGGAGCCGCGCCTCGAACCGGTGCTGCGGCCCACCTACGGCGTGATCCTGTATCAGGAACAGGTGATGCAGATCGCGCAGGTGCTGGCCGGCTACAGCCTCGGCCAGGCCGATTTGCTGCGCCGCGCCATGGGCAAGAAAAAGCCCGAGGAGATGGCCAAGCAGCGCAGCGGTTTCGTCGATGGCGCGGTGGCCAACGGCGTCGCCGCGCAGCGCGCCGGCGAGATCTTCGACCTGATGGAGAAGTTCGCCGGCTACGGCTTCAACAAGTCGCACTCGGCCGCCTACGCGCTGCTGTCCTACCAGACCGCGTGGCTGAAGGCGCACCACCCGGCGGCCTTCATGGCGGCCGTGCTGTCGGCCGACATGGATCACACCGACAAGGTGGTGACGCTGATCGACGAGTGCCGTCGCATGGGCCTGAGCCTGCTGCCGCCGGACATCAACCGCGGTCTGCATGCCTTCACCGTCACCGACGAGGGTGCCATCCTGTACGGCCTGGGCGCGGTCAAGGGCGTCGGCGAGGCGGCCATCGAGGCCATCGTCGAGACGCGCACCGCCGGCGGGCCGTTCGCCAACCTGTTCGATTTTTGCCGTCGCATCGACCCGCGCCGGGTCAACAAGCGCGCCGCCGAGGCGCTGATCCGCGTCGGTGCCTTCGACCCGCTCGAAGACCACCGCGCCGCCCTGCTGGCCACACTGAATCAGGCCTATACCCTGGCCGAGCAGGAAAGCCGCGCTGCCGATGCCGGCCAGAACGACATGTTCGGCGCCGTGAGCGCCGACACCGGCCCGGCACCCACGCCGCAGCTGGTCGATTGCCCGCGCTGGAGCACCGCCGAGCGTTTGACCGCCGAGCGCGAGTCGCTCGGCCTGTGGCTGTCCGGCCACCCGATCGAGGCCTACGAGACGGAGCTGGGGCGCCTGGTCGACTGCCGCCTGGCCGACGTGCAGCGCTTCGAGGGCCGCAACGTGCGCATCGCCGGCCTGGTGGTGGGCAGCCGCACGCTGAGCAAGGGCCGGCGCATGACCTTCGTCACCCTGGACGACCGCACGGCGCGCCTGGACGTGACCCTGTTCGACGAGCAGCTGGCCGGCGCCCCGGACCTGCTGGCGCGCGACCGCCTGCTGGTGGTCGAGGGCGCGGTGTCGGTGGACGACTTCAACGGCGGCTTTCGCATCCGCGCCGAAAAGGCCCTGCCGCTGCCGGCTGCCCGCGCCGGGCGCGGCGCCAGCCTGTGGTGTGAACTCGCCACCGCGCAGGCACCGGCCGACCTGCCGACCCGCCTGGTCGAGGTGCTGGGCGCCTTTCGCGGACCGTGCCCGGTGCTGGTCGACTGCCGCACGCACGCTGCAAGCGGCCTGCTGCGCCTGGGACCGGCTTTCCAGGTGCGCGCCGAGGACGCGCTGATCGAGCGCCTGCGCGCCCTGCCCGGGGTTGCAGCGGCCGAATTCCGTTACGATCCGCCGCCCCGGATGCCGGCCGTGCGGCCTGCCGCTGCACCCTCACCGGCGGCTGCGCCGAGCTTTGCCAACACCCTCGCGGACGCCCTCGCCGATACCGCCGACTGAACCGGACCCTACCGCATGGCATTCCAGTTTCTAGAATTCGAAAAGCCGATCGCCGAACTCGAGGCGCGCATCGACGAGCTGCGCCAGACCGCCGGCGGCGGCACGGTCAGCCTGGAGGACGAGGTCACGCGCCTGCAGCGCAAGGCCGACAGCCTCACCGACAGCATTTTCGGCAAGCTGACGCCGGTGCAGATCGCACAACTGGCCCGTCATCCGGAGCGGCCCTACACGCTGGACTACATCCGGCGCATGTTCACCGACTTCGAGGAGCTGCACGGCGATCGCATGTTCCGCGACGATGCCGCCATCGTCGGCGGCCTGGCGCGCCTGGGCGAGCGCCCGGTGCTGGTCATCGGCCACCAGAAAGGCCGCGACGTGCAGGAAAAAGTCCGCCGCAACTTCGGCATGCCAAAGCCCGAGGGCTACCGCAAGGCGCAGCGCCTGATGCGCACCGCGGCCCGCTTCAGGCTGCCGATCATCACCTTCATCGACACGCCCGGCGCCTATCCCGGCGTGGATGCCGAGGAACGCGGCCAGAGCCAGGCCATCGCCGAGAGCCTGTATCTGATGGCGCGGCTGCCGGTGCCGATCGTCAGCGTGGTGATCGGGGAGGGCGGCTCCGGCGGCGCGCTGGCCATTGGCGTCGGCGACCGCCTGCTGATGCTGCAGTACGGCACCTACGCCGTGATCTCGCCCGAGGGCTGCGCCGCCATCCTGTGGAAGGACTCCGGCAAGGCGGAGCTGGCCGCCGATGCCATGGGCATCACCGCCCCGCGCCTGCACGAGCTGGGGCTGGTCGACGAGATCATCGCCGAGCCACGCGGCGGCGCCCACCGCGACTTCGACACCGCCGCCGCCGCCGTGCGCACC
>LNAQ01000030.1_pt1 | contig 21489 bp, 16 predicted proteins | sample 602591 | NCBI WGS metagenome assembly LNAQ01 (sample SAMN02440304, study PRJNA202911) | soil metagenome | biome: Subtropical and temperate rainforests or woodlands; isolation source: soil samples (1 kg each in a 20% v/v slurry with milli Q water) were... ... | reverse complement strand
CTCCAGCTCCAGCTCCAGCTCCAGCCCTACCACCGGCCCCGGCCCCGATTGCCAAAGCCCCATTCAGCTGCGCTGCCGGTGCCATCACCTGCGTCGAGGTGGCATCCACCAGTTCTCAGGCGCAGGCCAGCCTGCCAGTCACCTTTGGTCAACCCTTCAAGGCGGGCGACTGGTTGCACACAACGCAAGGCCTTGTGGCACAGGTAGGCGGTGCGACCATCCCCCTGCAGACCGACGAGATCTCGTCGCACCGCGACGGCTCCGCCCGTTTCGCCGTGCTCAGCGCCCAGTTGAGCAACGTCCAGCCGGGCGAAGCACGCATCATCAACATCTTCCCAGGCGCCAAAACCAGCAGCACCCCCAGCGTGCCCGCAGCCCCTGACTGGAACCTGGAACTCGAAGCCCAGGTGTATGACGCCAACGGCAATGTGACCTCCACGCTGGTGGCACAACCCCAAACCCAACTGGCCACGCAAATCGCCAACAACACCGGGCGCCGCCTGGCTGGCGCCGTGGCCACCGAGTACACCGTGGCCCTGCCCTTGAAGGACAAGGCCACCGGCGCCCCGCACCCGCACCTGAGCGCCCGGCTGCACACCCGCCTGGTGGACAACGGCCAGCGCATCCGCACCGACGTGGTGATGGAAAACACCCGCACCTGGACGGCCAACCCCGGCAACATCACGTATTCGTTCGCTGTGAAGCGCAACGGCAGCACCATCTACACCCAACCCAAGTTCACCCACTACCACCATGCGCGGTGGCACAAGGTGTTGTGGACGGGTTCGTCGGCCGAGCCGCAGGCCCGGGTGCGGCACAACATGCCTTACTTCATGGCGAGCAAGGCGGTGTGGAATTACGACTTGGGTCTGACTATTCCCGACTCAGCCATAGAAAGGCAATATTCGCTCCTGACACAGCGCCGCGCTGAGCAAGCCAGTTTAGGCCCGATGGCCAATCTGATGCTCACGGCTTATTTCCCGACGACAGGTGGACGAATGGAAATTGGTCCTTACCCGCAATGGACGGCGATGTACCTCTTGAATCAAGATTCGCGACTACGAGAAGTCATGCTAGCCAATGCTGACGCAGCAGCCGCGGCTCCCACTCACTATCGGGATGAAGGCACAAAAAACCCGATCGAAATCAGCAAATATCCGAAGGTAAACTTGTCAACCGAAGGACCATCGGAGCCCTTGCTGCCCGCCGTCGTCAATGGAACGACCATTTGGACGCCGGATACGCCGCACCAAGCATCTTTCGCATACGTACCTTACTTAATAACCGGTGATGCCTTTTATCTCGACGAAATTCAGTTCTGGGCAACTTGGAATGTGGCCGCTCGCAATCCCGGTTACCGGATGATGGAGAAAGGGATTTTTTACAGTGAGCAGGTAAGAGGCCGCGCCTGGGGTATTCGATCACTAGGAGAGGCGACACGAGCTACGCCCGACAATCACCCTCTGCGGGGCTATTTTTCCAACCTGCTGCAATACAACGTCGACTGGTTGGTTCAGAACTATCCAAACGCCGCGCAAAGCCCAGAAGCTCCTCCCATGGGAATGATGCCGCAGACAAGCGCACCATACGTCACGAGCCCTTGGCAGAATGACTTTGTCACAATTGTTCTTTCGCAACTCGTCGAGAATGAAGTTCCCAATGCAGCGACCTACTTGAACTGGATAACGCGGTTCACGGTCGAGCGCTTCAACAAACAGAGCGAGGGTTATTGCACCGCTTATGCCCCGGCGTATGACGTCTACGACCTCGATAGCAACAACCAAACAATCAACAGCTGGGCACAATTGTTCCAGCGGAACTGGCCAGGCGTCACCTGCAGTTCAGATCTCGCCATCATGGGTTCCCCCAATGCGGCGGATGGCTATGCAGCTTACTCAAGGGGGATGCTTGGCGCTGCAACCAACGCAGGAGTGATCAATGCCTCTTCGGCCTACACGAGGTGGAAACAACTGACCAGCGGAATGGATTCAGCTATGGCTGCCGATCCGACCTGGGCAATCGTTCCCCGATAAATGAACTACCAAATGGTCCGCAAGCACCGGGCCATTCCTGCAAGCGAAGGCTTAACAAAAAAGCTTTCCCAAACAAGGCGCCTCGCGGCGCCTTTGTTTTTTGACGACGCCATAATTTCCGATAATTCCAAAAGCTTCCAACTCCGATTTGCTCGAGCCGTTGCTATCAGACGCTCATCACTCAAAACCGCCTCAGCATGGTTCAATGCCATGATCCCGTACAACAAGCGATCGCGCGCATCAATCGATCGCGCCACACTCACGTGCTGGCTCACATTAGCAGAGGCAGTCGGCACGTTTCGATACAAAGCTTTACGGGACGCGTCTGCCACGCGAAAACAGAAATCGTGGTCCTCCGCAAACCGAAGGTGCTCCCAGTAGTGGCCAGATACATCGACCAATGCCTTCTTCACAACCAACGAGTCACAGGAAATAATTCTGTGCCTCAAAAATTGACTCAGCGCATTGTGATCCACTTCAAATATATCTTGAAAACCGGGAGCCCTCCGCCGTCTTAGCATCGAGAAGCTTCCATACATACCTTGATTCAGCACCTCGTCACCATGATGGGTCTGCAGGTCTGCCCAAAACATATCAGCACCGGATGCATCCATGCTATCGCAAGCAATTTCCAAGTGATCTGTTCTGATCCAGCGATCGTCGTCATCACAAAAGGCAATGAATCTTCCTTGAGAAGCAACCATTCCACGGTTTCTGGCAGCACCCGGCCCCTTGCTTTTGTCAGAGGGGTCTTTCTCTATGAAGCGAAAACGCTCGCCATGTTTGCGCATCAACTCCTGATAATGCAAAAGATGGGACTCGTCCGAACCATCATCAACAGCCACAACCTCTATGTCTTTTTCACTCTGAGCAGATATATCCATCAACAGAGCAGCAAGATCATCAGATCGATTGAAGGTGGGAATGACGACAGAGACCCGAACACTCATTTAATCACTCCAACACCATCAAGCAAGTGTGCGACGCCAACTTTTTGTGCACAAGCTTTTAGTTCAAAATTTCCATTCAAATCACGAGACAAATCACGAAACTCATTATTTTGAGATATCCGCTTGTATCCTTCAAATTTGATCTGAGAAAAATGCCCTGCACTAAATTCTTTTTCCGTCACAGCCAAGACCTTGCCACCATAGCGCCGTTTCCAGTAATAAATACCGGTTCCATGATCCCAGTAGTAATCAGAAAGCTGCGGATCATCTGAGTTGACCGAGCGATTTCGGTGAGACTGGAAATTGAGCCACCAACCACAACCCCTCTCGTATTGATCACGGCTAGCTGAACGCGTGGTGCAACCGATCAACTCCCAATAACGGCGGTGGCTCAGGAAAAAGAGGTCGCGCCACCCAGCAGTGCTGACAGCCACAGTGGCGCCATCGGGAAGATCAGCGAACAGCTTGGCCATCTCACGCATCTTGAACTCTGGCAGCAAGAGATCTGAGTGCCAAAAAGCAATGCGGTCCACAAACAAAAAGGCGAACTCCAGGGGAAAGTGCGGGTACAGCACCGGCAACTGCAGATCGGCGTTGAAATCAACCACCACCGCGCCCGGCACCACATGCTCTGGCACCCCCACCCTCGGGTCAAACCCCACCACTGGGGTCCATCCAGCGTTCTTCACCAATCTCTGCTGCAAAAGACACCAGTCCGAGTCGACGTTCCAACAGAGCCACGGGCGTTGCACCCCCGACAATGCCGTCGCCCATTTTTCGGCGGCACGAAAGATGGGTGCAACGTCGTCGCCCCAAGCCTCCCAGTTGCCCATTCCTCGTCTGTATTCAGTAGACCGTTTGTCCATCTTCTTGCCTAGCGTTGAGTCAGCGCATCCCGCTCGCAAACCAAGTGGCACAGGCCACTGCGTGTGATGCACTAAATAACTGGGTCAACCTTGACAGAGTCAGCCTTGCACGAGTCTCGTGAGGCAGCCCCAACAAGGGTTGTCTTGAGCACGAGAGCCACTTTAACTAGTAAGCAAGTGGAGTGCGCTATTTTTCTCGCGACAAAACCGATCGGCTCAGGAAAAGATGTGTGCGCCAAGACTAACCCTGTAGCATTCGCTGCCTGAGCATCGCTCAGGTGGCCCATCTGGTCTTTGGAAACTGTCCACGTGTCCTCGGTTCGCCAAAAAGTCGCCCTGCAATTCATCGTCAGCAACCTGGCCCTGGTGGCCAACTTTGTACTGACCATCGTGCTGGCACGCCTGCTCAGCCCACAAGACATCGGCATTTTTTCCATGAGCGCTGTGCTCATGACGGTGGCCCATGTGTTTCGCGACTTCGGCGTCACTGCGTTCATCCGGCGCGAGAAGGAACTGACCCCCGAGAGCCTGCGCAACGCGCTCGGCGTGCTGCTGGTCACCTCCTGGAGCGTGGCGGCGGCCATGTACCTGAGCGCACCCTACTGGGCGTACTTCTTCCACGAGGCGCGGGTTGTGCCCGTAGTGCAGGTGCTGGCCCTGGGCTTTGTGTTCATTCCCTTTGGGGCCATTCCCATGGCCATCATTTCGCGCGAGATGGCCGTGGAGAAGTCGGCACGCATCACCGCGGTGACCACCGTGGTGTATTTCGGAGCCTCGGTGGGACTGGCCCTGGATGGGTTTGGCCCTATGACCATGGCCTGGGCCAACCTGATCAACATCCTCGTCACCGGGGCCATGGCCCGCTGGGCGGTAGCCCGTCCCCTGCCCTGGTTACCGGCTTTCCACCAACTCAAGGGCATCGTGCACTTTGGCCTGGGCAACCTGCTGACGGCCCTGTTGAAGGCCGCCGACAGCGCCCTGCCCGACATATTGCTCGGCCGGTGGATGACACCCACCGCAGTGGGCCTGTTCAGCCGCGCCAACTCTACCGTGAACATGGTGAGCACAGCCCTACTGCCCACCGTCAACTACTTCGCCTTGCCCTACATGGCCAAGGTGCACCACGCCAACGGACCAGTGGCCGGGGAATACCTTCGAGCCACATCGCTGATCAATGCACTGATACTGCCCGCACTCGCCGCCATTGCGGTGCTGGCGCACGACATCGTGAGTCTGCTGTATGGCAGCGCGTGGCTGCAGGCCGTGCCCGCCATCCCGTGGCTGTGCCTGGCCTATGCAATCAACAGCTTGTTTACGCTCAGCGCCCCGGCCCTTACCGGCGTGGGCAAGCCTTATGCCGCTATCGGGCCCAACGCCTTGTTGGTGGTGACCAAGGTGGCGTGCGCTGCGTGGCTGATGGACGGCACCCTGGGCACCTTCGCCCTGGCCATGGCACTTGGTCAATTGCTGAGCGTGCCGTACAACTTGTGGATTCATGAGCGGCACCTGAACCTGGGATGGGCCACATGGACCCGGAGCACCTTGCCTGTGCTGGCGCACGCACTGCTGGTGGGAGGCGTTTGCCTGGGCATCCGCGGTGCATTGCCCCTCGGCCTGGCCCCGTGGGCGGCTATATTGATAACGGGTGTTGGTGCAGCGGCTGCATTCCTGGCTGGCTGCTTCCTGCTTTCGCTGCCCATGGCCGACGAGTTAAAGCGGATGCAGAAAACCCTGTTACAGCACAGGCAGAAGACATGACGCCGTGCCGCTCTACATGGAACAGGTTGCACTCAAACGCTTTGCAGCATTAGGCCGCCCTGATCGCACGGAGTACAAGGTTTACAGAAATGATGCCGTCGCCCATACCCTCAAGGCAGCCATGAGCAACCCACGAGTCTCCGTCGTCATCCCGGTGCGCAATGGCAAGGACTACCTGCAGGAAGCCCTGGACAGCGTGCTGCAACAATCGTTCACCGACCTTGAGTTGCTGCTGATCGACGACGGCTCCACCGATGACGACTACGACAGATACGCCCTCCAGGACGAACGCATACGGGTGATTCATCTGACGGGCACTGGCGTTTCGCGTGCGCGCAATGCAGGCATGGCCCAGTCGCGTGGCGAGTTGATCGCCTTTCTCGATGCCGACGACGTCTGGTTTCCCGGCAAACTGCAGGCGCAGGTCAGGTACTTTGACGAGCACCCGGATGTAGGCGTCGTCTTTGGCAAGTTCATTCGGTGGCATGCCCTGCCTGAGGGCGGGTTTGCGCCGGCCAGTTCGCTGATACAAGACGCGAGTCACCTCACGACGGCAGAGCCCGAACGGTCGGGGTGGCTGTACACGCGGCTGCTGGATGGCTTGCTGGTGGGCATGAACACCGCCGTGGTGCGACGGTCGGTGTACGAAGCAATCGGTGGTTTCAACGAGGCCATGCGGCAGGGCGAGGACTACGATTTCTGGCTCAAGGCTTCCCGCATTGCCCAGATGCATTCATTGAAGGGCAATGTCGCGCTCTACCGCATTCACTCCGCCAGCGCCATGCACAAGCTGAGCGAGGACAACCAGCTCTCCATCCTCCTGAAGATGGCGACTATGCGATGGGGCTTGAACGACCAACACGGCAACCAGGCCTCATCAGACGCCTTCAAGAAGCGGGTGGCCATCACCCACTTTGACCATGCCTATTCCCATTTCTGGCATGGCGATCTGGCGGTGGCGAGACGGCATTTCCAACAATCTCTATCGGGTGAGCACCGACGATTCAGGTCCATTCTTTACCTAGCCATTTCAAACCCAGCCATCAAGAAAATCATCGATCTCGCGCTGAACCGATCCCATTAGAACCAGAATCAACAACAAAAATGAATGCATCCCAAGAAAGTGCACGCTACGTTCTTTATGGTGCCGTCGCCAACAAACCCATTCAGTCGGCGTCGGACACCAAGACGTGGATAAAAACGATCCTCGACCGGATCGCATTTCGCCTGGGATACACGGCCAAACTGAACTATAGAAATTACACAGCCTCGTACACCTACAACCGCGGCGATCACTCGATCATCGTGGCCACCGCCCAACAACTGAAAAAGCTCAAACCCCAGGGCAACATCGTGACCGTCAACTGGGAGGACTTGGGCTCCAGCGGCCTCAGCAGCGACGACAAGGTGCTGGTGTGCGGCAGCGGGTATTTTTTTCCCAATCCTGAGGGTGTCTTTCCCAGGCGCCTGCACCAAGACCTGCAAGCCATCGAGCAGTCCGGTGCAGAACTGCACTTTCTGGGCGTGGGCTACAACTACCTGCTCGATTGGCGGCCGTCCAATGAATCGCGGCTGCCGAAGGAATCGGTGGACCTGCTCCGGCGACTCCTCACCCGGGCCGCAACCCTCACGGTGCGCGACGAGAACACGCGAAAATTCCTGGCCAACTACACCGGCCAGGACATCGCCGTGATTGGTGACCCTGCCCTGTTCCTGGAAACCCGCTCACCCGTCCACCCGGAAGACTGCAAGAGCGCCAAACCCAGAATCGGCATCAACATTCCTTTTCACGGGCATGAACCCACGGAGTGGATCAAAAAGTACCTCAAGGAATTTGTCGCGACCTTGAAGAAGCTCCAGCAGGCCACGGACTGCGAGTTCACCTACTTCGTGCACTCCGACTCAGAAGTGCTGATCGCCGCCCTCATCCGGGACCAAGGGCTTTCCATCGCGATGGTCAACACAGATGCCGCCGAGCTGCCCGACGAATACGCCAAGATGGACCTGCACATCGGCGGCATGCTGCACTCCTGCATCATCGCCACCGCGGCCGGCACACCCTGCATAGGCCTGGCGTACGACGAAAAGCACTTCGGCTTCTTCGAGCTGATGAAGCGGGGCGAGTACTGCCTGAGAGCCAATCCAATCAATCTCGGCGTGCTGCTACAGAAATCATTTGAACTTCTCCAAAATTCAACACGCGAGCGGACGAAGATCAAAACACAACGACAAGAACTTCTGGCAAGTTACTTGCGGACACTCAAAAGCATCGCCCCCTAAATTCTCAACGAGGAAGACCAAGGGATATAAAACTTTTCAACTTTTCCTGCACCGCATCGGTCATCCGGCCGAGAGTAGAGTTAAAAATATCTCGCCAAAACACCGCCAAGCGGGTCTCGAAAAATGAGTTGATGAAATATGCAACGGCGAGCACAATAATAATCACAAGCGGGTAGGCGAAAATTTATTAGCATCGCTCGCAAATTGATTAAGAAAAATGTATCCAAAGTGCGCATGGACAAGATATATTGGATAAGTTAGCGATCCAAAAATCTTTGAATGCGGAATTCTCGCTTGCTGTATTGCCTTGGCATTTTGAAGCACAAACAAAAAGAAGAAGGATGACACAAGTATTCCGATGACAGCTGCACTGTAGGCGCTACCCTTGGCGAGCGTGAGTTCCGCTGCTTTTCCAGAAGAATAGGTGATGCACAAGACAAAAGTAATCAGCAAGCTCACCACGACCCGCCAGTCAAACCTTTCCTTCAGCACAGCGAACAGTGCTCCTGCACAAAAGTAGTAGTAGTAACCACCCGCATAAGTTCGGTGGTTCTGGCCCAAAAAAAGAGCAATACAAAACAATATTGGCCAGCACATGAAAATTTTACGCAGATGCTTTTGCCACCCCACCAAAAGAACGACAAAGACCGCGACATAAAATCTGATCTCATACGCTAAAGTCCAGTAAACTCCATCCACGTCGTTGACACCAAGAAATGACTGGAGCATTGTTAAGTTGGCAAGCACCATCATTGGGGTCACTGACATTAATTCACCGCCCCAGCCGATCGCAAACAATGAGGTAAATAAAACGGCAAACCAGTAAGCCGGAAAAAGCCTCACAGCGCGACTAACCGCAAATTTCGACGCGCTGCCAGACTGCGCAGAGAAAAATATTACATACCCGCTGATCATGAAAAACAGCTCAACACCCAAGTAGCCATACTTGGTGAAGTCGATCACCCAAATCTCTTGTCCGATGGAGGTGATTTTCCCGTTCACAATTCCGTTGAACGTGTAATGAAACATCATCACCATCAACACAGCCAAGAATCGCACAGAGTCGAGCAACTCAAGACGCTTCGATGTTGGAATTTTTACATCAGCGTGCATTTAAACTCCCTGGGTCAGATTATTTAATGCAGCTCAATCAGGCAGAAAAAATAGTACCTTCCGACAACGAATTAGCGTCCATCGCCGATATTTTACGAAGGACGTTAGTTTAATTTTGCAGCCCCTTCCGCCACGCCCATCGAAGCGGCAGCATGGACAAAGCCCCCCGCACGCCCGGCGCCATCACCACCTTAGCCAGCTCGTGCGTCTCGCAGGCGGCGGCCTCTTTGTAGTCTGCGTGACCTTCGCCGAAGTCGATCACGTCACCGCCTAACGAACTACAGTGCTTCATCACCTCAGACAGCAGAATTTTTCCTGGCGAGTATTTCGCGTATGTTGGTTCATAGACGGGAAACCAGTAATGCAATCTTCCGGAACCGAGAAGCCCTAGGTGAGCCGCGATAAGCTGATCGCCGCAATAAAGGACGTTCAACGGCGCGGAAAACTCAGCCGTTTTTTTTGAGGCCAGGGCTCTCAGGAACTCTTTGATGCTCTCGCGAAACAGCGCAGACCCGTGCATACCTGTCCGCGAATATTGACCTAGCTTAAGACCGATCAGGGCTTCCAGATCGCGCTCCAGGTTCGGGCTTTGCCAGTGAAAATCGTATCCTCCGGGCAATTCGTTCAATCGGCGGGCACATCGCTCCGTGTCACTCCAGAACTTTCGACTGCGGTCCTTGAGTTCATCCCACATGTCCCGGTTGCCGCTCTGGCGCCGCACGAGATAGGTTTTCATCGGGGCACCCGCCTGCAAATGTGGAATGTACTTCCCGATCGCAAAATGGGTGAAGAATCCAGACCATACGCCGGCCTTCAACAATGCAGGCGCAACCCTGTCTAGGTACGCCTCTTCGACAGGGAAACAGAAACCGTCGGAAACATCCTGGGCGACCTGTGTGTAGCCTCGCATCCAGCCACGCAATCCAGGGGCGCGATGCAGCGGCACAATCCCGACAACACGTCCGTGATCTTCGATCACCACGACTTCAACCGGCCCCAAGACCCGGTGAGCGGTTTCGCAGAATTCAGGATGCATGAACAGTCTCGCTGACAAGGCATCCGCAGGAAGCAAATCGATCCATGCGGTCAATTCGCGCTCGCCCAACTGGTCGAAGCGTTTGCGGGATACCTGCAAGCCCATGCTAGATCACAGACCGGGGAAACAAATACAGGGCGAGCCTGGCAGGATCAATTCGTCCGTTTCTTGTGGTCCACGTATTTTCTGGTAGATGAATTCTCGGCAAATCGAACCGAAGGCGCTGAAGGCTTGACACATTCGCCAGGCAGGGATTGCTGTCAAACACAAGATCGAATCTGGCGTTTTTCAAGAGTTCGCGCGATGCATCGCTCTTGACGCCGTGCGGGTATGACAGCGACAGAACATCCAGGCCCAAGGCCCGCAGGCGGTCCCGGCATTCCGAGACTTCAGCCTCAGGATCATTGGCGTAGGCAATCGGAGAATGGGTGTGACCATGACCACCCAATTCGAATCCATTCTCCGTCCATCGACTGAGATCCTCCACGTTCATCATTTGCCGCTCGTCGATCTTTTCCAGAACCCGTGGATCCACCTCATGAATGACATGGCGTCTTTCGACCTCAGGCATGCCCGCCAATTTCGCTGCAACATGTTGGCTGAACCCTGATTGGGTCATCGCATCCTCTGACATGCCAAGAGCGGTAAGCAGTTTTTGGGCTGTCGCCGGGTCTGCCAGAATGGCCACCGCGGCATCCTGCCACCATCGGGGCTGATCAAGGTCAATCACCTCTGTCGCCAGAAACAACACCCCAGGAAGACTTCGCTTTTTCAGTTCTGGCATGGCGTATTCGACGGTGTCTCGCCAGCCGTCATCAAACGTAATCAACAGTGGGCAATCTGGTAGCCGTCCACGGCCGTCGATTACCGCCTTCACCTGGGCGAGGTCGACCACGTTGTAGTGGCGCGAGACAAAGTCCAACGTCTCTTGAAAGCCATCGAGACTGAAGGCGAACTCACGCTCGGATTGCGCCAGCGCGTCCGAACCGGCGGGCAACACGCGGTGAAACATCAGCACCGTGAGCGCGTGCTTGTTGCGGCGCCGGTGCCAAGCCCCCAGCGCACCAGACCTGTACAGCGTTGTCCGGATCACGTCCTTGATTGCTCTCGAAAGACTCATACAGCCACCTCCGGCACTTGCATCGGCTCCGTCATCAGGTTGCGCAACAGTTGGTAGGTCACGTGCCAATCTTGCTCGGCCCAAGGGGTGAAACGCGGGATCTGGAAGGGCGATGTGGACGCCCCGGCCACGCCCCAGTGGGTGGTGACAGCGTAGCGGTAGCCCGCGCGCTTCACGGCGTCCACATGCAGGCGCGAAAAGTCGGCATATGGCCGACCGTTGGGATAGGCGAAGCCATTCACCGCCCCGCCCACGATGGCCTGCAGCCGCTCACGGGCGCCACCAATTTCGCGCTCGACCTCCTCGGCATTGCAGTAGTCGAGGATGGGGTGCAGCGCGGTGTGTGCACCAATGCCAAAGCCTTGGCTGTGCAGATCGCGCAGCTGTGCCTCGGTCATCACCGGCACGTCGGCCGTCTGTACGCCGGCTTCGGCTTCGAGCTGCTTGAGGATCTGCTCGCGGCGGTAGAGCGTGAGGTACTTCAGTTCTTGTTCCAGCCTCTGCACCTGGCGCCGCCGGTCATCCACCGATGAGACGGCTTGCGCAGGCAGGAAGGGGATACCCAGGTCAAGCGTCGGCCCGGGCAAGCGGCGCACCGCCGCCAGGATACGCTCGTGCCATAGCGGCACCCCATCGAACTGGCCCGAGGTGATGAAGAAGGTGGCGTGCAGGTTGCGCTGGCGCAGAGCCGGGGCTGCGCCCGTCAGCCAGTCGGGGTAGCCATCGTCAAAGGTGATGCAGGCGGCGCGGCGCGGCAAGGTGTCGGTTTGCAGGCGGCCAATGGCCTCATCCAGCGGCAGCACCTGCAACTGAGAAAAAGTGTGATCCAGCAGATGCTCGAAGCGGACCATGCTCACGTCGGCCGGCACCAGCGGTTCGCATTGCTGCGGCACCTTGTGAAAGAGGAAGACCGACAGCTTGTCTTTGGACAGGGATTGCAGGAGGAGTCTGGAAATCACGCTGATCTCCCAGGGCCTGGTGCCGCCGCCTTGCCTGCAGGCACAAGGGCACGCGCCACATGCAAGCGCAGCAGCTCCATCAGCATCACAACCATGTAGATCACCTCCAGGTAACCCAGGCTGACCGAGGCGCCGCCCACCATATAGGCCAGCACCGCCAGCATGAGCATGTCGGCCATGTCGCGCGCCCATTGGTATGGTGCGCCCAGTTGGTCCGTCATGCGCTTGATGACTCGCCGGCCCCAGAGGGCCCGCAACAGGATGAACATATAAAGCCCCAAGCCCACGAAGCCCAGATCGCCCATCACTTCAAAGTAAATACTGTGCGCGGCCTTGGCGGAAAACTCCGGAATGGGCAGATTCAGGAATCCGAGTAGCCCCGGGGACATCTTGAAACTATCCCAGACGGTCTGGACCTGGACGGCATGAAACCCGCCACCAAAAATCGGGTTGTCCAAGGCGATCGCCGAACTGATTTTCCAGGCGATCACGCGGCCTATGAAGGAGCTGTCTTCGTCTGCCTCTTTGATGGTGGTCAGGCGGCTGGTGATGTCTTCGGGCGCAAACGCGAGGAAGGCAATGACAGCACCCGCCACCAGCACCAGCGCCATGCCTTTGCGCCGAGAGGTGAGGATGAGCCACAACCCCACCACTGACACGGCAATGAAGCCGGCCCGCGAACCACCGCCCAGAATGGCGAGCACCACCACGCAGAATGCGCCCAGGCAAACCAGGCGCATGAGGCGATTGGCAGTGTAGGTCTGCAGGTAAAAGAGCACCGGCAGTACCAGGGCCAGCGCGGTGGACAGGTGGTTGCGGTCGGCCAGCATGGTGCCTGCTGGGCCCATCATGTTGTGCCCGCCACCCGAGGCCACCGTCTTGAGGCCGTTGAGCACGCCGTGAATACCCAGGCCCAGCGCAATGACGATGAACATGGCATGGAAATGCACACGCTCACGCACGAAGAAGGGCATGACCAAACAGAACAGCAATCCTTTGATCAGGAACTCAAAGTACTGGTCGTTATAGGGATTGCCAGGGTAGGCCAGTAAAAAGGCCAGAGTGGCGTGGGCCGCCAGCAACAAGTAGAGCCACGTCACCTTGTTGGGCTGGTAGTCGCGCCAGGGCACCCGCCCGAGCGCCAGCAACACCAGGGTGAGCACAGCGCAAGCAAAGTTGACCCGGTTGCCCACCATCCAGCCGTAGAAGTATGTGGTCGGTGCGAGCAAACCTGTCCAGCCCCACAGCAGATAGGCATTGAAAGGACGCGCCAGCGCCAGCGGCAATACGGCCAGCAGCATCAGGGCAAAAGCCAAATCACGCATGGGATTTTTCGCCAATAAGTCGGGCCGGTGGCTCAGCGCTGACGGTCAGCGTCGTCATAGCGCAGAAAACCCAGGTCGGTGCTTTCCCCGCCCTTGCCGCGAAACAGCCGCCAGCACAGGTACAGCATGACGCCCATGTCGATCACCAGAATAAATGCTTCCATTGATGGTCTTCCCCAATCGCGTTCAGTCGGCAGAAATACGCCGGTTGATGATCTTCAGTTCGATGTCGGCGCCTTGCCGGCGGGACACCACCGCCCCCTTGTTCCGGTAGATCACCAGTTCGGTCTCGTGCGCCTTGTGGTTGGCGGGGGTGGCGATGCGCGCCACCGCTTCAAACTGGTCGCTGGCCATCACCCGCTCGAAGCGCTGCATGGCCTCCAGGTCGGTCCAGAAGCCGGGCTGCATCACCACGTAGTGCACGCCGTTGGCGTTGAGGGCCTCGGCAATCTCGGCTTCGGTCAGGCCCTTTTGCTCGACGCCCAGCTCCCGCCGCACGGCCACACCCAGCAACAGCTTGTCGGCCCGCATCACTTGCAGGTCGCGGCGATCTTCCCTTGCGCGCATGTTGAACACAAAAGAGCCATCGCGATAGCCCGAGAACATGACCGTGCTGTCGCGCGGCGCCAGCCGGGCCACCTCGGAAGCTGCCTGGGCATAGCCCTGCACGTAGTACACCGGGCGCGTCCACACGGACAGGCCCGCGGTGGCAAGCACCAGCACGGCCAGCGCGGCCACAGCCCAGCCACCCAGACGGGGAGGCACCACGGAGTGCACCAAGAGCACGGCAAAAAAGACCACCGAGGGCAGCAAGAAGACGCTGTGGCGGGCTTCCTTCAGATCGATGGACGAGAAGAACAGGTAGCCCACCGCGAAGCCCAACCACCACAAACCCAGGCCGGGCATGCGCCGCCATGCAGCCATGCTTGCACCAGCCAGAGCCAGCATCGTCAGCGGCCAGCCCACCTGCGCGGGGATCTGCTGCAGATACCACACCCACCCCTGCCAGCTTGCGCGCGAGGCCACGGCGTCGGCCACGCCGGTAACCGACTGCAGGTTGGCCTGACCGAACTTGAGCGTGAGCACGGCCAGGGGCAGCAACCCGACCACGGCCAAGGCCGCCACCCACCAGTGGTGGCAATTGCGCAGACCCGCCCAGCCATCACGATGCGCGATCAAGGCCGCATAGACCACCCCCATGTAGGCCACGCTGATCTTGGTGTACATACCCAGCACCAGCAGCGCGGCGCCCAGGTACAGCCACCTGGGTGGCCCGCCGCGCAGATAGGCCATGACAGCCACCGCGCTCCACACCAAAAATGCAAAGGCGGGCACCTCCAGCATCACCTGCCGGCCCCAGAAGGCCACCTCGGGCAACCAGAGTACGAGCGCGGCAAACGCGAGCGACGGGGCGGCCGGCAGCCAAAACCGCGCCAGGCGCCAGCAACCCAGGCCCAGCGCCAGATAGTGCAGCGCCACCACCAGCAGCGCCGTTTCGTGGGAAACCCCGAACAATGCGTAAAACGGTGCACTGATGGCGTAGAACAGCGGGGGATAGAACAGGATCGTGAGCGCCGGGTATTGGGCGTAGTAGCGATAGGCGTAGCCAGTCGGGTCATCCACTGGCATGGCCCGGATCAGATCCATGACGAACACACCATTGAGGGCATGGCGCGGCGAGTCGCTCCAATAAAAGGCCCCGCCATGGGGTGCCTGCGCAAACAGCAGCGCCACACACAGCAGCACCAGCGCCCACGCCAGCAGGCGCTCCCGCGCAGAGATGGACAGTGTCTCAGGCCGTGGCATCGACAACCTTCTGAAAGAGCTGCAGTTGCCCCTGCGTTGTCGCGTCCCAGGAGAAAGTCTGCGCATGGGCGCGGGTGGCTTCTCGCGTGGGCAAACGGGTGTGCAACTGCACCCAGGCGGCAGCCAGGGCTTGAGCGTCGCGGCGGTCCATGAGCACGCCGGCCGCTGGAGTGCTCACCACCTCGGGCGTGCCCCAGATGTTGGTGGCGATCACCGGCGTGCCGCAGGCCATGGCCTCCAGCAGCACATTGGCCCAGCCCTCGCGGCTGCTGCACAGGGCCAGCACGTCGGCCGAGCTGTACCACCACTTCAGCTCGGTTTGCGGCACCACGCCGGCCCAGCGCAAACGGTCGGCCACGCCAACGCGTCTGGCCAGATCTCTCAGAGCCGCCTCCTCTGGGCCGGCACCGGCGATGAGCAAGGTCACCCCGGGCAAATGCGGCAGGGCCTCGATGGCAATGTGGTGACCCTTGCGCTCGATCAGGTGCCCCACCGATAGCAGATAGCGCCCCTCGACCGGCAGGCCCAGGCGCCGGCGGGCTTCGACCCGGTCTTCGGGCACGAAGCGCTCCAGGTCCACACCGTTGCGCAGGGTGTGGAGCTTGGTGCGGTCGGCGCCCAGCTCGCCCAGTTTGTCCATGAGCGCCTGGCACACGCCAATGGATGCGCGGGCCTGTGCGGCAGTCTCCAAGATTAGTTTGCGTGGAAAGGGGTACTGCGGGATGAGGTTCAGGTCGGTGCCACGCGCCGTCACGACAAAGGGCTTGTCAATCCACTTGGCCAGCAGCGCGGCGGCAGCACCGTCGGGATAGTAGTAGTGGGCGTCGATGAGATCGAAGTCGAAGCCCTGGCGCTGCAGGCGGCGGATTGTGGGCAAGGCTCCAAGTGCCATGGCATAGGGCGCAAGGTTCATGCCCACTTTGGGCAGCAGCAGGTAGCGCGGGTGGTGCACCTCCACCCCGCTGCGCTGCTCCACGGGCGGGGTGGCTGCGAACTGCGCATACTCGCCGAAGCGCTGGTCCTTGGAGGGAAACCATGGCACCGGCGCCACTACCTTGGCCTGCACCTCGCCGGTCTTGAGCAACTCGCGCAGGCGTGTCTCCACGAAGATGCCGTGGATGGGCCGCACCGAGCTGGGGTAGAGGCTGGAGAAAAGAAGGACCTTTTTCATTCGGCAGAGAGCGTCTGTGATGGGGTGACGGATGGCTCCGGTTGGCACCGAGCAACCAATACGCCCCGGAATACCTTGCGCGATTGCTCCACGCCCTGCGGACATACCGATGGCCGTTTGGCGTCATGCATGTCACCTACGAAGAAGTACCCAGTTTGCACCACCTCGGCTGGCAGCGGGCTTAGCCCAATCCACACATGAAAGCGGCCAGCATCGATTGTTCGAGATGTCGGTTGGAGCCCCAAGCGACCAATCCATTGATCGCCAAGTCGGCGGTAGATGCCGGTCCACGTGTCAGAGGTGTCCACCCGCTGCGGGTCTTGCACCTTGAGAAGAGACCCCCACTGTGGGCCAACAAGGTACCGGGCCATTCCCCAGAAGCGGAAGTTGACTGGGACATAGACCGCTACCCCATGCACGTTGCTCTCGGCAATGAAAGACGCTGCCTCCCTGAACTCCATTTTTCTGCTGATGAGCGAACGCTCAGCGAGTTGCCCTATCACCAGAATGAGCAGGCACCAAAAAGCAGCAAGCATCCCCAGTGCCATGTACCTGGTGCGCTCCCTCTGCGCGATGTGAGCCACGGCCTGTACCAATCCAACAACCAAAAATGGGGCTGCGAATGCCAGGGTTCGGTCGAGCCAAATGGGGCGCAGCAGCCATGAAACCGCCGCAATACCCACCACCGGAAAGACGACGAACGCAAACATGACGGCCCGCGACCTTTGATCGCCCCAACCCAAGGTGAAAACGATGGCCGAGACGACAACAGCAAGGGCCAAGTAGCGTGACCGGGATGGCACATTCGGAAAATAGCCAAGAAGCCATCCTGCCAAGGTATCGCCCATCACACGGAGGTCAGGCACCACTGCATGGGAAACGGATCTGAAGCTGGCGTTGACCAACCAGGGCAGCAGCAGAACGAAAGCGCAGAGCGCCACGACAAACCAAGACTTCCACCGGTGCGCTTGCCCCGTTTGCCACAGCCTGATGAGCAAATAAACCAACACACACCCAGCAGCGACAAAAGCCACGCTATGAAGCATGGTCAAGGTAGTCAGGAGGATGAGCAGCGCAACGAATGCACGCGGCGAGGTGGTATCCACCCACCGTTCGGCCACCAACCAAAGCGCAAGCACGTTGGCCCCCAGCATGGCGTACATGCGCAGTTCGCTGCCGTAAAAGACCTCGCTGCCCGCAAGGGCCACCATAAACGAAGCCACCAACGCGACGACCGTTCCGTCATTGCGACGCACGCCGGCGTACACCAACAGCACGGACGCCAAGCTCCAGAGAACCGAATTCAGCAGCAAGCCAGCATCGGAGTTGGCGACTTTCGCCCACGCATTGAGCTGGAGATAGTAAAGGGGGGGATGGATGTCGAATCGCAGAACCGCGACGATGGTCTCCAGGAACCCCAAGTTGGCGTAACTGGCACCAAACACCTCATCAAGCCAAAGCCCATCCACCGTGCCTGCACGCCATCGAAGCCAGCACGCCAACACGACGAGACCAGCCAGTGGCACAAGGTGCCCAAGACGAAGGTTCGCGGTGAGGGTTGGCGCGGTGGACGTCATATCGTTGGTTCCCTGGGCCAATGATGGTCAAGAGACCAACGCAGTCACCCGCCGCGCGTTGCCGATCCAGGTCAGATCCAGCCGGTCGATGGTGTCCGCAGCGCCTTGGGCCAGGCGCTGCCGCAGCGCTGTGTCGGAGCACAGGCGCGTGAGTGCGCCTTCCAGTGCGCCTGGCTGGGCTTGATCGAACATCAGGGCGTTGACGTTGTCGGTCAGCACTTCTTGCAGATTGGGCGTGGCCGGGGCTACTACCGCCTTGCCCAGCACCAGGTATTCCATCAGCTTCAACGGCGAGGCATAGGGCGTGACAGCCGGCTGCAGGGCCACATCAAACGCCGCCACATGGGCTGGCACCTGTTCGCGGTGGACCACGCCGGTGAAGGTTACGCGCTCGGCCAGGCCCAGCCGCTGCGCCTGCGCTTGCAGCGAAGCGCGCACCGGGCCGTCGCCCACCACCAGCAGGTGCGTGTTTTGTGGCGCCTGGGGTGAGGCCATCCAGTCGATGATGCGGTCCACGCCGTGCCAGTCGCGCACAAAGCCGGTGAAGCCCAGCACCACCCTGCCCTGCAGGCCCAGGCGCCTCTTGGCCTCGTCGGGCCGGGGCGCATCGGCAAAGTGGGCGCGGTTGATGCCGTTGGGCACAACGTGGATGCGTTCTGTCGGCACGCCATGCGCACGCACATGGCCGGCCAGCACCTGCGTGACGGGTAAAACGGCATCCGCACCTCGCCATGCAGTGCCCTCTGCCCAGCGCGCCAGTCGCTGCAGAGCCAGCCCCCCGCTGTGCTGCGAGCGCTCCAGCACCAGCGGCGAGTTCACCTCCAGCAGCAGCGCAATACCCAGGCGCTTTTTGACCATGAGGCCGGCCAGCAGGAAAAGGTTGTACCGCTCGTAAATCACATGCGGCCGAAATTCGCGCGCTGCAGCTATCAGCTTGCGGTAGGCCACCAGGTTGTAGGCCAGCTCCATCAGCTCGTAGGCGGCCTTGGGCAGCAAGGTCTTGAGGCGATGCACCCAGCCCATGTCGCCGCCCATGCGGCCTCCACCTTGCGCCGCCGTATCCGGATGGGGCTCAGGCGCTCCGGGCGCCACCACGCGCACTTCATGCCCCTCGCTGCGCAGGGCTTCGATCATCTCTTCGATGTGGACGGATTGGCCATCTTTCGAAGCGGTGCGGTGGTGGTAGAGAATTTTCATGGCTGTCCGGAATAACCTGGAGCGCTGTGCGCCGGCTCACCCAGCTGCTGACCGGAAAACAGTCGGTCGTAGGACTGCACCATCGCATCCATGCCCAACTTTTTCACCGCCTGCCGACGCGCGGACTGTGCAAGAAGACGGACCGTGGCCGGGTCGGTGTACAAGCTCCACAAAGCTTGTGCCATCGCATTGGCGTCGTCAGAAGGAACGAGCAGCCCTGTGATGCCGTCTTCCACCACATCGGGTGTGCCACCCACCGCCGTGGCGACCACCGGCAAGCCACTGGCCATGGCTTCCTGCAGGGTGCAGGAGGTGCCTTCTGCCTGGGAGGGCAACACAAAACAACCCAGCATGCGCAAGATGTCGGCCACGTCATCGCGTGCGCCTGCCAGCCACGCCAGATGCTGCACCTGGGCCCGCGCGAGCGTGGCCTCTACCTCGGCCCGCAACGGCCCCGCCCCCACCACGACCAGGCGCAGGCGGGATGCAGCCTCGGGGTGGATTTCCATCAAACGCACGAAAGCGCGGGCCAGCAAGGGCTGGTTCTTGACGGTTTTCAATCGGCCCACGGTGCCGATCATCCAGTGCTCGCCCGGCACAAAGGGACAACCGGGCACGGCGGGCGCCATCCCCTGGGGCTGCGGTGCAAAGTTGTGGGTGTCCACCCCGTTGGCAATGAGCGAACGGCGGCGGGCAGGCACGCCGATGGCTTGCGCCAGGTAGTCGTCCAGGTCTTTCGACACGGCAACGTAGTGGCTGACAAACGGTTGGTAAAACTTGCGCAGGCGCCGATAGCGCGGGTTCTGGCCCTTCGGGTCGTGGGCGTCCCAGCCGTGCTCGGCATGGATGCGCAGCGGCACGCGGGCCAGCCACGCCAGCGGCGTGACTTCGAGCGCGGCCAGGTTGCAGGTGTGCACCACATCGGGCTTGAGCTCACGCAGAAGCTTATAAATGCGCGGATAGAGCCGAACGGCGTGGCCCGGTGGCTTGTGCAACTCGATGAAGCGCACGCCGGGCTGGGTGATGCGGTGCTTGAAATCACCAATGGTGGTGAGCGACAGCACCACATGTTCAAACCGGTCCGCAGGCAGGCGGTTGATCAGCTGCACGATGACGTTTTCCAGACCGCCCACGCTGAAGCTGTACACCACATGAACGATGCGTCGGCGGCGCTGTGTGCTGCTCATGCGGCGACCACATCGGTTGGTTTTTTGGTAACACCCGCCCGGATGGGCTCCTGCGCTTGCCGCAAAAACGCATCAAACATGATGAGCATCCACAAGGCCGTCGAATGGTCGCGCTGTCCACCCAGGTGCTGGTTGACGAGGGTTTGCAGCGTGCCCGCGTTGAAGTAGCCCGATGCCAGCATGCGCGGGCTCAGCACGGAATCGCGCATGCGCTGCGCCAGCGGACCGCGCAGCCAGCTGGCCAAGGGCACCGAGAACCCCATCTTGGGCCGGTACAGCACGTCGTGCGGCAGCAAGGGCTCGAATGCTTTTTTCAGCACGTATTTGCCCTCGCCACCACGGATCTTCAGGGCGCTGGGCAGCGTGGCGAGCCACTCGACGAGCAGGTGGTCCATCAGCGGCTCGCGCACTTCGAGCGAGTGCGCCATGCTGGCGCGATCGACCTTGGTGTTGATGTCGCCGACCAGCCAGGTCTTGTAGTCCAGGTACTGGACCAGGGCCAGCGGGTCGTCGGTCTGGGCCTGCCGGGCATGGTGGCGGAACACGTCGAGCGCACTGTAGCCGCCCAGGCTGCGCTGGAATGCGGACGAAAACAGCGCCTGGCGCTGGTCGGCCCGCAGGTGCGACATGCTGTGGTGATAGGCCTGCACGCTGTCCATGGCCAGGGCCTGCAAGGTGGTCTTGGCGCGCAAGGGGCGCGGCGCCCAGTCGGCCTTGGGGTACATCTGCCCCAGCGCGCCAAACAGCGGGCGGCGCAGGCCCTGCGGCAGGCAGTTGCGCACGGCCTCTTCGCCCTGGTGCATGCGGTAGCGCCGGTAGCCGCCCAGGCTTTCGTCGCCGCCGTCGCCAGACAGCGCCACGGTGACATGCTTGCGCGCCATCTGGCAGACGCGGTAGGTGGGGATGGCCGAGCTGTCGGCAAAGGGTTCGTCGTACAGCCTGGCCAGCGTGTCGATGAGGTCGAAGTCGTTGCTGCTGACGACTTCGAGCTGGTGGTCGGTGTGGTAGCGGTCGGCCACCTGCTGGGCAAAGGCGGATTCGTTGAAACGCGGGTCGTCGAAGCCGATGGCGCAGGTGTGCACAGGCGTGTCTGACAGTCCGGCCATGGTGG
>LNAQ01000028.1_pt1 | contig 21880 bp, 17 predicted proteins | sample 602591 | NCBI WGS metagenome assembly LNAQ01 (sample SAMN02440304, study PRJNA202911) | soil metagenome | biome: Subtropical and temperate rainforests or woodlands; isolation source: soil samples (1 kg each in a 20% v/v slurry with milli Q water) were... ... | reverse complement strand
CGGTAACATCATCCGGCAACATGTAGCCAGCGGAGTCGGTAATGTAGATGCAGTTCGCGCCATAGCTTTCCATCAGCTTGGCTTGGGTGACCAGGCCTTCCGGCGTATTCATGTGCGCCATCATCAAAAAGCCCACGGTGTCCATGCCCAGCTTGCGGGCGAGGCTGATGTGCTGCTCGGAGACGTCGGCTTCTGTGCAGTGCGTCGCCACACGGATGGTGTTCACGCCCAGATCATGCGCCATGCGCAGGTGATCGACTGTGCCGATGCCGGGCAACAGCAAGGCGGAAATCTTGGCTTTTTTCATCAAGGGAATCACCGCACCGAGATATTCCTCATCGGTGTGCATGGGAAAGCCGTAGTTCACGGATGAGCCGCCCAGGCCGTCACCGTGGGTGACTTCAATCAGCGGCACGCCTGCCTCATCCAATGCCGTGGCAATCGAGCGCATTTGTTCCAGCGTCATTTGATGCCGTTTGGGGTGCATGCCATCACGCAGGGTCATGTCATGGACGGTGATTTTTTTGCCTTTTAAATTCATGATAGTTCTCCTTAACGTGAAAAACTTGGGCAAGTGCGCTGTGTCATCACCGAGCGCAGCGAGCCGGATAGAAGCCTCCCCGAGAGGGGAGGATGGGAGGGGCGGGCCCACTTGCCAGCCCTTAGTGCAACGAAGTTGACGGATTTCATGATTCGGGACAGATCATCGGGGCGATGTGCGTCAGGCTGCCAGCGCAGCAACGGGTTCCAGCACAAGCTTGCCGGCAATGATCTCTTCGGCAAACATCTCAGCAGTACGTGCAGCGGCAGCAGTCATGATGTCCAGATTGCCGGCGTATTTGGGCAGATAGTCGCCCAGACCTTCAACTTCCATGAAAATCGACACGCGGTTGCCATCAAAAATCGGGCCGTTCACCAAGCGGTAGCCGGGCACATATTTTTGCACTTCCTTGATCATGTCGTGAATCGACGCCGTGATTTTGGCTTGATCCGGCTCGGTTTCGGTCAGGCAATGCACGGTGTCGCGCATGATGAGCGGGGGCTCAGCCGGATTGATGATGATAATGGCCTTGCCTTGCTTGGCGCCACCGACTTTTTCAATGCCGCCCGCTGTGGTGCGGGTGAATTCGTCGATGTTTTTACGCGTGCCGGGACCGGCTGATTTGGATGACACCGTGGCGACGATTTCGCCATATTTGACCGGCTGCACACGGGAGACCGCGGCAACCAGAGGAATGGTTGCCTGCCCGCCGCAAGTCACCATATTCACGTTCATTTCGCGCTTGCCGACGTGATCTTTCAAATTGACCGGCGGAATGCAAAACGGGCCAATCGCTGCGGGCGTCAAGTCAATCATCAGAACACCCAGTTCATTGAGCTTGCGGCTGTTTTCAGCATGCACATAAGCGCTGGTGGCATCAAACGCGATTTGAATATTGTCTTCTTTCACGTGCGGCAACAAGCCATCCACGCCTTCGGCGGTGACTTTCATGCCCATGTCAGCCGCGCGCTTCAAGCCATCCGACGTCGGGTCGATGCCGACCATCCATACCGGCTCTAACACAGGGCTACGCTTGAGTTTGTAGAGTAGATCGGTGCCGATATTGCCGGGGCCGATGAGTGCGCAACGAATTTTTTTCATTTCGGTAACTCCTGAAAAATTGAATGGCTATGAATAAGAAGCGTGGATAAAGAATTACAGCAGGCGAATTACAACAAGCTGCGAATGACGCCGCCCTCGGCATGAATCGCCGCGCCATTGGTTGCTGCGGACAAGGGACTGCACAGATAAGTCACCGTACTGGCAATTTCAGCCGGATCGATCAAGCGTTTGAGGATAGAGGTGGGGCGCGCTGCAGCAAACAATTCCGCCTCCATCTGGGCAAAACTGATGTTTTTCTGCTTGGCCATCTCAGCCAGATAGCCACCCACGCCTTCGGTATTAGTCGGCCCTGGCAGGACGGCGTTAACGGTGACCCGAGTGCCCACGCAAGTCTCGGCCAAGCCGCGCGAAATGGACAACTGGGCGGATTTGGTCATGCCGTAATGCACCATCTCGGCCGGTGGGCAAACGCCCGACTCACTGGAGATAAAAATGATACGCCCCCAGTTGCGGGCTTTCATCTGCGGTAAATAGTGCCGCGCCAAGCGCACGCCACTCATCACATTCACTTCGAAAAAGCGGAACCATTCGCTGTCATCAATGGCTTCAAACGGCACGGCGGCGAAAATGCCGAGGTTATTGACCAGCACATCCACCTCAGGGCAAGCAGCCAGTAATTGCGCCACGCCCGCTGCGGTGGATAAATCAGCCGCAATGCCAGTGACATTAGCCTGTGGCTGCGCTGCCTTTAAACGAACCAAAGCGTCATCCACGCGCGCCTGGGTGCGGCCGTTGAGCACGACCTGCACACCCTCTGCCGCTAACGCGCTGGCAATGGCAAAGCCAATGCCAGCGGTAGAACCCGTCACCAGTGCGCGTTTTGCATTGAGTTGTAAATCCACCGTGAGCTCGCTCTAAAAGTTTAAAAACGAATCAAACCAACCAAACCAACAGATCACACAAAGCGCATCGAACAGCTGCCGATGGTGACGCGGTAATTGTCACCCGCGGCAATGGGGAACATCGCAGCCAAGGAGCCGGACAACACCACCTCGCCCGCCTTTAACGGAATGCCCAGTGCGCCCAGGGTATTCGCCAGCCAGGCAATCGCATTCACGGGCGAGCCCATGGTAGCCGCGCCCGAACCCGTGCCGACAATTTCGCCATTGCGTTCGACCAGCATGCCACAGGTCATCAAATCCACATCGCGCACATCCACCAGCTGATCGCCCAGCACCATCACGCCGCAGGACGCGTTGTCCGCGACGGTATCCTGCACCTTGATTTTCCAGTCGCGGATGCGCGAATCCACAATTTCAAAGCAGGCAATCACACCTTCAGTCGCGGCCAGCACATCCGCGCCGGTAACACCCGGGCCCATCAAGTCTTTCTTCATGACAAAAGCGATTTCGCCTTCCGCCTTGGGCTGGATCAGTGATTTGTACTCGATCGCTTCGCCTTCGTTGTAAATCATGTCGTCCAGCAAAATCCCGAAGTCAGGCTGATTCACGCCCAGCATGTTCATCACCACCTTGCTGGTCACGCCAATTTTCTTGCCGACGATGCGTGCGCCTTTTTCAACGCGCCGCGCGACGAGCTGGCTTTGAATCTGATAGCCGTCGTTGATCGTGATGTCCGCATAACGGTTGGTCAATGGCTCAATGACTTGCCCTGTGATGAGCGCTTGGTACAGTTCGTCGCCTAACAACTGGATGGTTTGCTTATCCATGATTTTCCTTAAAGTTTGATGCAGATATTTTTAAGTTCTGTGTAAAACTCAAGCGAGTGCACGCCGCCTTCGCGGCCGATACCGGATTGCTTGGCGCCGCCGAATGGGGTGCGCAAATCACGCAGGAACCAGCTATTGACCCAGGCAATGCCAACTTCCATTTTCGCCGCCACGCGGTGGGCGCGGGAAATATTCTGCGTCCAGATCGCCGTGGCAAAGCCATACTCGTTGTCGTTCGCCCGCGCCAGCACTTCTTCTTCAGTATCAAACGGGGCAATGTGGCAGCAAGGGCCGAACACTTCTTCTTTGACGACCGATGCGGTTTCCGGCAAGCCCGTCCAGATGGTCGGCTGCGCCCAGCAACCGTTCGCCAATTCACCTGGCATATCGGGCACACCGCCACCGGTGACAATCGTTGCGCCTTCCGCCTTGGCTTTGGCGTAATACGACAACACTTTTTGCTGATGTTCCTTGCTGATCAAGGGGCCCATATTGGCGGTTTCATCATCCGGCACACCGAGCTTCAAGCCTTCGGCGCCTTTTTTCATTGCCGCGACAAACTTCTCGAAAATCGGCCGTTCGACATACACCCGCTCGGTGCCCAAACACACCTGGCCGCAGTTGGCAAAAGCCGAACGCATCGTGCCTTCAACCGCGGCATCAAAATCGCAATCAGCAAATACGATAGCGGCATTTTTGCCGCCCATCTCCAGCGACACAGGGCGCGCGCCTTTGGCCGCCGCCTTCATGATCACTTCACCCGTGCGCGTCTCGCCGGTGAAGGTAATCGCATTCACGCCCGGATGGCTGGTCAGAAAAGCCCCCGCAGAATCGGGACCAAAACCATTAACCACGTTATAAACGCCTTTGGGCATGCCCACTTTATTCATGACTTCGCCCAGCAGCAGCGCGGTTTGCGGCGTTTCTTCCGACGGCTTGATCACCACGGTATTGCCGCAAGCCAAGGCCGGACCCACCTTCCAGGTCATCAGCAATAAAGGCAGATTCCACGGACAGACCACGCCGACCACACCCACGGGAGAACGGTAACCGTAGTTGATTGCGCCCTTGCCGTCTGGCGTGGCGGTCTCGAAAAATTCTGTTGGCACGTTTTTCACGACATCAGCAAACACCTTGAAGTTCGCCGCGCCGCGCGGGATGTCAATGTGGCGCGCCAAGTTGCGGGGTTTGCCGGTGTCGGCACATTCAGCGGCTAAAAAATCTTCAAAGCGCGCATTGATTTCATTGGCCACCGCGTACAGCAACTCAACGCGATCTGCCACTGCCATCTGCCCCCAGGGGCCATTCAACGCGGCGCGTGCAGCTTTGACCGCTGCATCCACTTCGGCCTCACCCGCTTCACACACTTGCGCAATCACCGAGTTATCCAAGGGCGAGCGCTTTTCAAACCATTTATCGTTGCTGACAAACTCGCCGTTAATAAAGTTTTTTAGTTGCTTCACTATTCATCCTTTTTTTGACTGGTTGCTTTTTTGCTAACGAAACATACGTTTTATATAAGACAGGACTTTGAACATTAGACAAAAAATTAATCGCATGCCATGCTGCCTTGAAAAGTCGGCTCTCGCAAGACGGCGTTTCACGCCAAACATGCGCCGTTACGACGTAACCCGTAAGATCAGAAAATATCCCAGGCTGCTTACGCGGTCGAAATATTTTACGAAGCTGCGAAGTATAAACCCTAGCCTGATCTCGCGGGAACCCTACCAAGAGCAAGGGCAAGAACTACTGACTGTCAGTAGTTCTTGCCCTTCACTGCCCTCTGCCTGAGATATTAGAGGAAAAAGTGCATGAATAAATTAGCGGCGATATTTACTTTCGCACATCTGGGCCCAGGCTCTGCCATTGGCCTCGGTTGCAGCGCGCCAGTCGTCCGGAATGTCCTGGTAAGGCGCACGGCAAGGACCGGCCTTGATGTAGCCCGCCGCATTGCAACGCAGCTTTTCCACCTGCACGTTGTACTTGGCCAGATCCTTGAAGTCAGGGATCGCATTCGGCAAAGCGTGAATATCGTGCATGATCTCGCCCATGCGCGCCTTGTCCCCCGCATCAATCGCTTTTTGCAAAGCAACCACGGGTTCTGGTCCCATCACGCAGGCGGTCGACCACATGCCCTTCAAGCGATCGCCCACCAGGTCGTAGGCCATCGGTGCGACGAAGTCGATCGGCAAAAATTGCACGTGCGGTGCGGCATCCATACTGGCAGGCAAATCGGCCAGCATGTTCTTCGGGTCCATCAAGTTGCCCACATATTTGCAGGTCACCACCGTCGGGCAGTGCTTGCCCACACCGGCCCAGAATTCAACCGGGAAAGTCGATTTGAAGAACAACGGGTTGGCATAAACCATCAAGCCCATATCAGGCACCGCTTCGGCCAGATCGGCGTAAAACTTGACCGAATTGGTGATGGTCGGTGTCTGCCACAAGGGCAGGCCAACAAAGCCACCTTCGACGCCCAGTTCGCGGAACATCCGCATCTGGCGCACCGTATCTTTGGTTCCCAGCGTCGTAATGCCCGCAAACACCGGCACGCGGCCACGCGCCACTTCAACGATCGTGCGCGTAAAAGCCAGCTTTTCCTCCAGGGTGAGCGCGGCGCATTCGCCCGTCGTGCCATTCGCGGCAATGGAACCAATCCCGGCGGAAATCAGCGCTTCGGTCATGCGCGCAGTCTCATCCAGATCCACGGAATCTTCAAACTGCCAGCCGCCCTGGCCTTCTTTGCAAGGGGTGGGGATCATGGCGGCGACGCCACGGATATCGTCTTTAGTGAGCATAAAAACTTTCCTTTCTGCTTATCGTTAAAAGCTGCATCTTACAGAATAAAAACCCAGCAGTCAGTTGCACCAAGCAAATGTTGGACATGTTTTTCTCTGGACGCTATTTGCCGTGACAAATGTTGCGCGTGAATTGATCGAGCAAAAAATGGGGACGAGGTGCGCTTTCGAGCCCTCCGCCAAAGGCAAAGCCCATTCAGTGCCGCTTCAACATCCGCCGTAAACCGAGCACGGATCGCTGCGTCAAAGCATCCTCCTTGCGGAACCATTCGTCACGGAAGTGGTTATGGCCGCAGTCACCCGTCGGCAAAAATCAGAAATCAAGAATTGCCTGCACGGTGGCTGAAGCCTCTATGCTTTCTTGGCACCCCGCTTGGCGGCAGGCGCTTTTTTCACAACACCAAGCTTGGCCTTGACCGGCTTTGCCGCCGTCTCACCAGCACCGACTTTTTCAGTCGCCGCTTCCGCCGGCTTTGCAGCAGCTTTTGCCGCAGATTTAGCCCCTGCTTTCGCCACGCGTGGCTCGAATTCAAAACTCACTTTGCCCGTGGCCGCATCGCTCGTTAAAAAGGCGGAAAACTTGCGCCGCGTTTTGTTCGACACAAAACCACGCAGCAAACTGGTTTTGCCGGTTTCCAGCAGCTTTTGCATTTCTTCGCGCGAGATTTCCTGCTGCAAAACCACCTTGCCAGAGCGAAAATCACAGGTCCTGGCCGCGCCCACAGACTTTTCGCACACATAGGCCATGCCATGTTCATAGACATTGGCCTGGCATTTCGGGCACGCGCCCAGCGGTGTTTGGCCTGAAAAATCAACCGCTTCGTCGGCCTCGGCATCGCTTTGGCCAAAGTCGAACTCAGGCATTTTCTCGGCATTGAGCTTGATCATGGCAGCAAAAGCGCGCCCCATCTTGCTGCGAAAGCCTTGCAAGGGGCCGATCACGCCCTGGCTTAGCAGTTCGTCCATTTCTTCTGGCGCCCACTGGCGGCTGGCGACCACTTTCCATAAACTGTAATCGCACGATTTGCACTGGAATTTTTTATAGTTTTCCTGAATCACGCCGCCGCATTTCGGGCACGGTGTATTCAACGTGGAAAATGCCGCATCGGGCAGCTCGCCTGTCTTGATGCGATCGACCATTTCGCGGGTTTTATCCACGATGTGACTCATGAACTCGCCCCTGGCCAAGCGACCCTGCTCCATTTCACGTAGTTTATGCTCCCACTCGCCCGTGAGCTCCGGCGAGCGAATTTCATCCACGCCAAGATTTTCCAGCGCAAACAACAGCGAGACGGCTTTGGCCGTGGGCTGCAATTCACGGCCGTTGCGGTGAATGTATTCTTCGGCAATCAAGCCCTCAATCGTTGCCGCGCGTGTGGCTGGCGTGCCCAAACCGCGCTCGGCCATGGCTTCGCGCAGCTCTTCATCTTCAATCAATTTGCCAGCGCCTTCCATGGCGGTAAGCAAGGTAGCTTCCGAAAACCGGGGTGGCGGCTGGGTGGCTTTCGCTTTGACTTCCACGTCCTTGGCCCAAACGCGCTCGTTTTTTTCCAGCGGCGGCAGATTGGGGCTCTCGCCCGCCTCCCCGCGCTCCTCTTGCGACTCCTTGCCATACACCGTCAGCCAGCCAGGCGTCACCAGGACTTTGCCTTCGGTTTTGAAGGCTTCGTTTTCCACCCGCGTGATGCGCGTGGTGATACTGTATTCGGCAGCCGGATAAAAAATGCCCAAAAAGCGCTTGGTCACCAGATCGTAAATTTTCTGCTCGGGCTCGGATAACGATTTAGGTATCGTGCCGGTCGGAATAATGGCAAAGTGATCCGAGACTTTGGCATTGTTGAAAATGCGCTTGTTCGGATGCACCCAGCCGTTTTTCAAGATCGTCGCGGCAAATGGCGCGTAGGCGGTCTCGCCCATCGAACCCAGGGTGTCTTTCACCGTGTTCAAATAGTCTTCCGGCAGATGGCGGCTATCGGTTCGCGGATAGGTGAGCGCCTTGTGCTTTTCATACAGCGCTTGCGCCAGCCCCAAGGTATTTTTGGCGGAAATGCCAAAGCGGCTGTTGGCTTCCCGCTGCAAAGAAGTTAAATCGTAAAGCATGGGGCAGGCTTCGGTTTTAGGCTTGCTCTCTTCCTCTACCGTCCCATGCTGACCCAGACACTTGGCGCGAATCGCATCCGCACACGCGTGTTCCCACAGGCGCTCGGCACGGGCGTGCTCATCGTTTTCTTTCTTGAATTTCTCGTCTATCCAGCGCCCGCGGTACACGCCAGCGACACACTGAAACTCCGCTTCCACTTCCCAGTAGTTGCGCGAAACAAAGTTTTTAATGCGCCGTTCGCGCTCGACCATGATGGCCAAGGTCGGCGTTTGCACGCGGCCCACGGGCGTTTTGTAAAAGCCGCCTTCCTTGGAGTTAAACGCCGTCATGGCGCGCGTGCCGTTAATGCCAATCAGCCAATCCGCCTCCGAGCGGCAACGCGCGGCGTCCGCCAGCGGCTGCATCTCGCTTTCCGTGCGCAAATGCGCAAAGCCTTCGCGAATGGCTGCTGGCGTCATGGATTGCAGCCATAACCGACGCAGCGGCTTTTGCTTTTCACCCAAGGCGTGTTGCGCCACGTAACGGAAAATCAGCTCACCTTCCCGCCCCGCGTCACAGGCGTTAATGAGACCCGTCACATCCTTGCGCTTGATCAGGCGCGTTAACAGTTTTAAGCGCTCTTGCGTGCGCTCAATCGGGTTCAACGCAAAATGTGGCGGAATGGCCGGCAGATGCGCAAAGCTCCATTTGCCGCGCTTGACGTCATACTCCTCGGGCACGACAAGTTCCAGCAAGTGGCCGATGGCTGACGAGAGGACATAATTTTCGCTCTCGAAATAGTCGCCCGTGCGCTCGAATTTTTCGCCCATGCCGCTCAATGCCTTAGCGATATCCTGGGCGACGGAAGGTTTTTCAGCGATGATGAGTTGCTTGGTCATATCTGCTTAATGGATGTCTATGGTTATCTATGGGCAAAGCAAATGGCTTGCGCGGGCGGCGCATCATAAGCTATCAGCGCAAGCGCAGGTAACGGGTTCGGCTGTTTACTGCAGAATGCCTCAACCAATTAATTCAGCAAAATACGCGTGACATCCTCGCTACCGTCCCAATCTGCCTCATCCGCATCTTCGGCGAGCAACTCTTCCAAAACCAAAGCATCCACCTCCCGGCGCGTACGCCAAATCATGGCCAGCACCACCACCTTGAAGCGATCCAGGGTGATTTCATCATCGGGCAGCGCCAGGGCGCGCTCAATCACAGCCTCGCGCAGGGGGGCATCCAGCGCGCCACAGTGCTCAAGAAAACCGATAAAGCCGCGGCACTCGGGTGACAAGCGATCCTGCTCTTCCGAGTCATAAATCCGCACAGCGCTGGCGCTGGGTGCAATGCAGGCCACTTGCTGCGCGCCCGCCAAGCCATCCATCCACGACAAGGCTTCGCTGATGTCATCGCTCTCAAAGCCAGCGGCCGAGAGCTTTTGCGCTAACACGCCGGCCGGCGGGCAGGTGTCGGGCAGGTAGTTTTCAAACAGGTATACAAGAATTTCCATCATGATGTCAGTCCCATTGTCAGTCCAAGCGCTGGTAAAGCCCCCCGGGCAGTTGCGCAACACGGCCGACGAGCTCCAATGGTAGCAGGATGGCAAGAAGCGCCGCTGGCGTCAAGTGACTCCTTGCCGCCAGGGTGTCCAAGTCACACGGCGCGCGGCCTAATACCCTGAGCACCTGCGCTTCGCTATGGCTTGCGGCATCTGGATTTTGTGCATCCACGGCAGACGACGCCAAGGGTTTGGCTGCATCGGGCGGCAAAGCGCCCTTCTCCGCCATGGACGCAGCTTTTACCCCGCTTACCTTGCCGGATGCCGTCTCGCCAGCGCGCCCCGCAGGCTTGGATCCGTCTCTGGAAAGTACCCTTGGGGTGCCGGCTTTTTGCCTCTCGCCTGCCGCAGGGGTTTCTTTATCGAAGTTTCCTTTATTCAAGACAGGCGCCGCATTTTGCCAGCGCAGTTCCTCCAGGATGTCTTGCGCGGATTCAACCAGCTTGGCGCCCTGGCGAATCAGTTGATGACAGCCGCGGGACAAGGGTGAATGAATCGAGCCCGGAATCGCAAACACATCATGCCCTGCTTCTGCCGCCAAGCGTGCGGTAATCAAAGAACCGCTTTTCGGGGCGGCTTCCACGACCAGACAACCCAAACCCAAACCCGCGATGATGCGGTTGCGGCGCGGAAAGTTCGAGGCCAAGGCGGGCGTGCCCAGAGGAAATTCGCTGACGATAGCACCGTGCTGGATAATCTCGCGTGCTAAAGCTGCGTTGCGCGCAGGGTACAAACGATCCACCCCGGTGCCCACAATCGCCACGGTTCCAGCAGGCGAGCTCAAGCCCCCCCGGTGTGCGGCAGCATCTATGCCCAGCGCCAAGCCACTGACCACCGTCAGCCCGGCCTGGCCCAAAACAGCAGAAAAAGCCTCCGCATCGCGCTCACCTTGTGCTGTGGCATTGCGGCTACCGACGACCGCGAACATCGGCTGAGCCAACAAATCAAGCCGCCCGCGCACATACAGCACCAGAGGCGGATCTTCCATCGTGAGCAAACTGGCCGGGTAATCCTTATCCGCCAAGGTGACGATATGCTGGTCCGGCTGCTCAGCCCAAGCCAGCGCGGTCAAAATCGCCTGATCGGGATTTTCCCCATCCCTTGCAGCGGCTGATTCTGTTGCGGCTCCTGTCGTCCTGGCCGTCACCAAAGCGTCAAACCCTTCCCCAGGCACAGCGCGCAAAATGCGCTCGGCCACTTCTGCGCCACCCCCTGCCGCCAAGGCGGTATAGCCCGCCGCAAAAATCGCTTCAGGCAAGCCAAAGGTTTTAAGCAGCGCACGCCGCGCGGCATTGCCCAGGCCCGACACCTGCATGAGGCGCAACCAGGCGGCCAGCGCAACCCGTGAGGCGATGTTCGGTTCAGGCGTCAAGGTTGAAACCCGGAATGGCCCCGCACGGCAAAACAAGGAGTGTCCTTGAGGAATCAAGGCGTATGTGCTGTATCACCGACAATCACCGGCTGTTGCGAACTCATCACCAAAGCGTAGGCCACACGATCAAACACGCGGAAAACAAACACCAGGCCATTCCTTGCATCTGGCAGCGTGTAGGTTTGTTTCTCACCTGCCAACCGATCATTGATGGTTACACCCGCTTTATCAACGGCGAGCACATGGCCTGGCTCAACGCCATCTTTTTTGCCCCGGTTCAGCACCACAACCGATTGCGGTCCGCCGTACATCACCCCGCCGTAAATCGACAATACCCGTCCAGACAGCATTTTTTCTGGTGCATGCGGCGTATAGCTCACCACATCCACGCGGGGTGCCGGCAGCAGAAAATCGCCCGCCAAGACCTCCTCTTTTGAGGTGAGCAGACGAAACGACGTCACCTCTCCCTGGCCGATAATCCTGGCCGTGCCCAGATATTTCGCCTCAAAACCCAAGTCCTTCCTGGTTTCCGGATCAGATAAGGCTTTCCCTGGACGAAACACCTGCCATATGCCTTTCACCGCCGCTACAGAAGTCGAAGCGGCCGCATAAGGCGTGGTGTAAATCGTATCGCCTGCGCCGGCGATCACACGGTTATCCTGCAAGCCCACCACGCGCAAGGCGTCTGCGATAGCGGCCTGATCGACCACCAGCGGTTGCGATAAGAACGGCTCAATATCTTGCGGCGGAATAGATGGAATCGGTACGGTAGAAGATTCCACATATTCGCGGGGCAATAATTTCTCGGTGGTTTGCGCGCCTGTTCCACTCGCGTTACCGAACCTTAGCCGTGGCGTTGCGCCACTGCGGTCCAGCACCAGCACCTGGCCCGGATAAATCCAGTGCGGATTTTTGATTTCCTGCGTATTCATTTTCCATAACGCTGGCCAGCGAAATGGGTCTTTCAGGTATTTGGCCGATAAACCCCACAGGGTATCCCCCCGTACCACGGTGTAGCGATCCGGCGCGCCATCGGCCAGCACCACGGGCCTGATTGCCTCAGCATGCACCAAGGTGGTTGAAATACATAGGAGTAGGACAGATATAATGTGACGCATGGCAAGACCTCCGGCCGGGTAGCTGGCGCTAAAAAATAGTGCCAGTGATTTTCGGTGATTGACGCGATAAACCTGCATCACCCGATTCTGCCCGACAATTCTTCCAGCATCAATTCTTTCAAGAGCTTTTTCATGGCCCAATTACCCATCTTGCGTTACCCGAACCCCCGCTTGCACAAAAAAGCGATGCCAATTGCCACGGTCGATGCATCCATCAAGAAGCTCGCCGCCGACATGGCCGAGACCATGTACGCCGCGCCTGGCATTGGTTTGGCGGCAACGCAGGTGGATCAGCACATTCGGCTCATCGTCATTGACATCAGCGACGATAAATCCAACTTGCAGGTTTTCATCAACCCGGAAATCACGCGCAAAACCGGCAGTTGCGAAGGCGAAGAGGGCTGTTTATCCGTGCCGGGCATTTATGAAACCGTGACCCGCGCCGAAACGGTTACCGTCAACGCCTTGAATTTGGATGGTCAAGCCTTTGAGCTCACCGCCGATGGCCTCCTGGCCGTTTGCATCCAGCACGAAATTGATCACTTGAATGGCGTAGTGTTCGTCAATCACCTGTCGCGCCTGAAACAACAGCGCATCAAGGAAAAGCTGCTCAAGCAAGCGAAAGCCCCGGCGTAATGCGCATTATTTTTGCCGGCACCCCGGCCTTTTCCGCCACGGCGCTCGAAGCGCTCATCGCCGCCGGACACGAAATTGTTTTAGTGCTCACTCAGCCAGATCGCCCGGCAGGGCGGGGTATGAAGCTGCAAGCCTCGGCCGTTAAAGAAACCGCGCTAGCGCACAACCTGCCGGTATTTCAGCCCGCCAGCCTCAAGGACATCAGCATCCATGAGTCCCTCCGCGCAGCGCAAGCGGACGTGATGGCCGTTGTCGCCTATGGCCTGATCTTACCGCAAGCTGTGCTGGATATTCCGCGCCTGGGCTGCCTTAATATCCACGCGTCGCTCTTGCCGCGCTGGCGTGGTGCGGCACCGATACAGCGCGCCATTGCAGCGGGTGACAGTGAGACTGGCGTGACCATCATGCAAATGGATGCGGGTCTGGATACCGGCCCCATGCTGCTGGCCGAATCGGTAAAAGTCGGCGCTGGCGAGACGGCAGGCGAACTACATGATCGGCTCGCAAGCCTTGGCGCACGTCTCATCGTCACTGTCGTCAATGCGTTGGCCCGCGGAGACAAGCTCACTCCAACAGCGCAACCAGAAACCGGCGTCACCTATGCCGCCAAAATCAGCAAAGCCGAAGCGCAACTCGACTGGCATGAGCCTGCCGACGTGCTGGCAAGGAAAATCTGCGCTTTCAACCCCTTCCCTGGGGCTAGCTTTAGCCTGAACAATGCACCCTTGAAGGTTTGGCGTGCTGAGGTTGTGGCAAGCCAGGGCAAGCCCGGCCAGATCCTGGCAACCGATGCACACGGCATTACCGTTGCCGCCCATGACGGCGCCTTGCGCCTGACCGAACTGCAAAAGCCCGGCGGCCGCCATCTCACCGGTGCCAATGCAGTGCATCTTTTTGAGAACTTTATACGCAACAAGCCGTAATGCCCCGCCGCAAATGAACCGCACCAGACACTGGCGATAAAGCCAGAAGCGTGAAATTTTCCGCACAGAAGATAGGCAATCCATGTCCAGAAATATCGAACAAATCATCGAGCATTTGCCGTTATTTCAAATGCTTGATGCAGAACAAAGAGCCCAGCTCCGGTTAGGCATTCATTCGCGCCACCTCAAAAAAGGGGATTTGGTATTTAGTGCGGGCGACCCCGCCCGGGGGCTTTATATCGTGGCTTTCGGCCAGATCAAACTCACGGTGCAATCCGTCCAGGGCGAAGAGAAAGTCGTCGAAATGATTGGCCCGCGCCAGAGCTTCGGCGAAGCGGTCATGTTTCTTGACCGCCCCTATCCTGTGACAGCAGAGGCGCTGGCCGACAGCCTGTTGCTTCACGTCGCACGCGACCAGATCAATGCCATGCTGGCGCAGGATGTCTCTTTTGCGCGCAAAATGCTGGCCGGGATGTCGATGCGGCTGCATTCGCTGATCCAGGACGTCGAGTCCTATTCGCTACGCTCAAGTACGCAACGCGTCATCGGCTACCTGTTGCAACAATGCCCCGCAACCGGCGGTAGCGGCGAGACATCCGGCCAAGCAGCGTTCATCTTGCCTGCCTCAAAGCAAGTGATTGCCTCGCGGCTGAACCTCAGCCCGGAAACCCTGTCGCGCATTTTCGCCGAGTTATCCCGTGCCGGGCTGATCGATGTCGATGGACGTGCCGTCAAAGTCAGCGCCGTCACTCAATTACGCGAATACGGATTGTAAGTGGCGATCGCACCCTTTATCCCGGCAAAAATCGTTCGCTGAACACCTGGGCTGGCGGGATGCCCCATGTGGCGGCTGCTTTTTCGGCCGCTTCGATCAATCGCGGCGGGCCGCACAGGTAAATGTCAGGCTGGACCGAGGCCTCAGCCAGCGCCTGGCGCAAAGCCTCGGCAGGCGTGCCAACAAAGCCCGGCCATTCGCCCTGTGGCTGCCAGACGCAAATCTCCACGACAAGTTGCGGCAGCTCGACTTTGAGGCGTTCCAGTTCAGCCAGAGCAAAGAGCTCACTCTCCTGATTCACGCCAAAGAACAAGCGCGCCGCCTGCATCTCCTGGTATTCAGCCATGCGGCGCAGCATGGCAAGCATGGGCGCAAGTCCTGTGCCACCGGCCACGAACCAGCGGGGGCGCAAGCTACCCTCTGCAATGCCAAACGCCCCCAGGGCGCCACGGGTCATCAGCTTCATGCCAGGCTGAGCCCGCTCGCGCAGAAATGCAGAGAAGCGGCCTTGTGGCTGGAGGCGTATAAAAAACTCCAGCAGGCCGTCCCAGTTGCTGGTGTTCGCCAGCGAATAAGCACGACGTTCCGCACTCCCCGGAATCTCCAGCTCCATGAACTGACCAGGCTCGAACTCTGCCGCGCCGCCATTGTCCATATCGGAGTCCAGGCGTAACGCCAGGCGCACGGTGTTTTCAGCGATCAATTCCAGGGCGACGATCTCGGCAAGACGCTGAGGCACCGCGTGAAACAAAATCTTCGCATGATCGTAAGGTAAGGCGATACACAGATCACTGCGTGGCGTGGTACGGCACATGAGGATGCCATTCGCATTGCCTGCAGGCAGCGCATCAGGGTTGTGCTCGCCCAGCAGGTAATCACCCGCAGTAACGCTGGCATAGCAAGCGCCGCAACTGCCTTGACAACATTGTGCGGGCAAACTGATATGGGCCGCTACCGCGGCATCAATGAGGCTTTGCTCCGGGTTGCAATCGAATTCCAGCGGCTGATTGTCTCGGGTGGTCAGTTGGATGTGATAAGTCATCAGGACATGTCCAAAGAAACCGGGAAGGCTAGCCTTCCCGGCAAGTCATACAACAAGAACGGCTCAAGCAGCCTTGCGCGACAAGGCCGCTGCGATGTCAGCCCTGGCCTCGCCTATGGGTTGAATACCGAATTTTTCCACCAGCACATTGAGGATATTGGGCGTCAGAAAGGCAGGTAGCGTGGGGCCAAGGCGGATGTTCTTGATGTCCAAAGCCAGCAAGGTCAGTAACACGGCTGCGGCTTTCTGCTCGAACCAGGAAATCACCAGCGACAGGGGCAGATCATTCACACCGCAATTGAAAGCCTCGGCCAGTGCCGAAGCAATCTTGATTGCAGAATAAGTATCGTTGCACTGGCCTAAATCCAACAGGCGCGGAATACCGCCAATATCGCCGAAATCGTGCTGGTTAAAGCGATATTTATTGCAGCCCAGGGTAAGCACCACCGTATCTTGCGGCACCTGCTCGGCGAATTCCGTGTAATAGTTGCGCCCGGGCGCTGCCCCGTCACAGCCACCGATCAGGAAAAAGTGGCGGATGGCACCGGCCTTCACCGCGTCAATCACCTTATCGGCCACACCCAGCACGGCGTTATGCCCGAAGCCCACGGTCACTGTTTTTTCCGGGGCATCTTCCTTGAATCCCGGCAAGGCTTGCGCTGCCTGGATGAGCACGGAAAAATCATGGTTCTCGATGTGCCGCACCCCTGGCCAGCCTACCGGACCCGCAGTGAAAATGCGCTGACGATACTGCGGCTGCGGTTCGATAATGCAATTGGAGGTCATCAAGATCGGACCGGGGAATGCGGCAAACTCGGCCTGCTGATCCTGCCATGCGCCCCCGTAGTTACCCGCCAAATGCGGGTAAGCCTTGAGCGTAGGGTAAGCATGGGCGGGCAGCATTTCGCCATGGGTGTAGATATTGATGCCCTTGCCTTGGGTCTGCTCCAGCAAGGCGTGCAAATCGCCCAGGTCGTGGCCGGACACCAAAATGGCCTTGCCTTTAATCGGGCTCACGCGCACCGCCGTCGGCTGCTGCTGACCAAAGCTGCCCGTATTGGCAGCATCGAGCATCTCCATGACGTTAAGGTTCACGTGGCCAAGCGCTAAAGCCTGCTCCAGCAAGGCATTGATGTCTGTCGGTTCATCGGCAAGAAAATCCAGCGCCCGCTCTACCCCGGCATAGACTTCTGCATTTTCGTAACCCAATACGTGTGCATGGTGGGCGTAAGCGCAGACCCCCTTGAGCCCGTACACCACCAATGCCCGTAAACCTATGACATCCGCCCCGACCGTTTCGATACCCGCGTTGATGCCTACCTTTTGCGCATCCAGCAGCAGACCATTGAGATCAGCCGCTGGCTGCCAGGCCGCAGGGCCCGTCAGCGCTTCAGGCGACAGCCCTTGATTTTGGGCGGCAGCTTCATACACCGCCCTGGCCTGATCGCGTACTTTTGCGGCCTCGTGCAATAAAGAGACGAAACGCGCCGCATTGAAGTTCACATTGGTCAGCGTGGTGAACATGCCATACAGAATAAAACCACCCGCAGCATCATTCGCGGCCCCAAGATCACGGGCGCGACGGCTGTATTGGGCAATCCCTTTCAGGGCATAGACCAGCAGATCCTGCAAATCAGAGGTATTCGCATCCTTGCCGCAATTGCCCCTGGCAGAAGCGCAGCCCGGCTGGGCATGGGTGCGATCGGTTTGTTCACATTGGTAGCAGTACATGGCTTTCCCCTGGATAAGTTCATTCTGCCGACGGGTTGTCGGCGGCCACGCAAGTTACCCCGCTGCCCCCCTTTGTATCCTTGACGCGCATCAAGATTTTTGAAATCCGGCGACAAGCCACATTGCGGGCAAGGTCGGCCATTTTGTTGCCATGCCACAAGCCATGCCTGGGCACACGCCGTATCACCAACGCCGACTTTTCTACGGATTTCAGACCCTGGCCTTGCCAGGAAAAAGAATTGCACAAGCCTCACAAGCCGTGTGCCGCATTCAGTGTGCCGCATTCAAAAAATTTCTGCTAAAACTTCAATACCTCGCCCCGGGTTGACTTAAATCAAATGGCGCAAGCGGCCACTCTATGACAATGGAAAATTTGGTGGAGAAAACCCATACGCTGAACCTGTAGATGGATCATCAGCGCATGGACAATGACGAGACAGTGAATTCCTAAAGCAATGCCGTAGCAAGCGTTAACCACATTGACACGCGCGACCATCGCACAAGCCGAGTAATGCAATGCCTTGCCACACCCGTTGCCATCCGATCACCGGAACCACTAACCAAAAAGAAGGGAGGAACAATGCGCAACATCAGGTTGTTTGACGCAGCAAATCACAAGTTCATATTGCTCAACGAGAGCGACTCTGGCGAAGAAACCGGCATTCGCTCCAACCAATATCTCGTCATGCACGGCGATGCTGGCGTGTTGCTTGATCCGGGCGGCTTTGGCGTCATGCCTAGAGTACTTGCTGAAATGCTGCGCTACACCACCCCTGACAAAATCTGCGCCTTTATCCTCTCGCACCAGGATCCGGACATCATTGGCGGTTTGGCCACCTGGTTTGAACTCACCGCTGCGCCAGCCTACATTTCACGCTTATGGACCCGCTTTGTACCTCATTACGGCCTGAGGGATGCGTCCCGCTTCATCGGCGTGCCCGATGAAGGCATGAGCGTTGAACCCGCTCCGGGGTTGCATCTCAAGATTGTGCCCGCCCATTTTCTGCATTCGGAAGGGCAAATCAACGTCTATGACCCGGTAGCCAGAATCCTGTTTACCGGCGATATTGGCGCGGCCATGCTGCCGCCCGAAAAAGATGACGCTTTTGTCGATGATTTTGCCGCACACCTGCCCTTCATCGAAGGCTTTCACCGCCGCTACATGGTTTCCAACCGGGCGATCCAATGCTGGCTGGAAACCATCGCCGGATTAGAGATCGACATACTGGCGCCACAGCATGGTCCGGTTTATCGCGGCGCGGCGGTAGCGGACTTTCTCGCCTGGCTGCGCGACTTGCAGTGCGGCGTGGACCTCATGCAAAGCGGTGGCCGCTTCCCCTTGCTGTTACAAGGTTAAGCGCCATGCAGCCTGACACCAACCTGGAGGCGGCGCGCATCCGTGTCATGGAGCGCATGGCGGCTCTGCTGGAGAGCCAGATCCGTACCCAGACTTTCAGCGATGGCGTAGCCGAACTGAGCATGGCGACGCATCGTGACATCATTGCTCAACTGCATGGCTTGATCTCCCAAGGCGGACCACAAGCGCTGGTAGCGGGGCTCGACGAGATCGTCTCAACTTGCCAGCGCCTCGATTCGACTTTGTCCCTCCTGTCTGCAGAACGCCACCGACAGCGGCAGCGCAAGGCTGAGCTGATCCGTGCCACAATGCAGGAGTTTTCAACGACCATCGACGACCTGGCCGAAACGCTGATCGAAAAAAACCTGCTTGATCGGCAACGGCAAGTGCTCGAACGCATCATTTTGTCACACGAGAACGTGACCCAATGGCAGGAGTTCGTACAGGAAATCCTGCTCGATTTTCATGCCATTTTCCCGTTCAACTTTTTCTTCATCGCTTTCGTTGAGGAAAATGGCCTTGCCTTGCATCTTTATTATCGTGGACATTATGTCGAAGATCTCAAAGAAGCCGCACGCCGCAAGCTTTCCCAGCAGATGCTCGCTACCCTGGGACTGCCGTCCGATGCTCCGCTGGACATTACTGAATATGAAGTAGGCAGTGGCGAGGCCAGTTGTGCCATGGAGGACATTCGCCTGCTCACCGTGGCTGTACCCGGAATGGAACCAGGACTGGCCGGCATCCTTGGCGCCGCCTTCGCTTCTGCCTCGGGCTTGACGGTGCAGGAGGAAAGTGTCATCCGTTCCATCCTGGCCGTCATGGTGATGGTAGTCGGGTCTTCCAAAGCACTCTCGCGCACCCTGGCCGAGCTTGAGTATTACTCAATGCACGATCCGCTCACCGGGCTTTACAACCGGCGTTATTTCAACCAGATGCTGGAATATGAAATCGGCCGCTCAGAACGGCACAAGCATGATTTTTGCTTGCTGCTGATTGACCTCGACGACTTCAAGGACATCAACGACTCCTATGGTCATCCGGTCGGGGATGAAACCTTGCGCGGCGTAGCTGAGATTTTGCAGGCGCATGTCCGCAAGGGCGATCTGGCGACACGCATCGGTGGCGACGAGTTCATGCTGCTGCTTTCGGAAACGCCGCAGACAGGTGGCGTCATTGCGGCCCAGTCACTAGGCAAGGCCTTGCGCGAGCGGGTATTTTCGCTGCCCGATGGGCGCACTTTTCATTTGACCATTTCCATTGGTGTGGCGACTTTTCCTGGCGATGGCGAAAACCCCGAAGACCTCCTGGCCAACGTCGATATTGCCGTCTACCGAGCCAAGGACTTAGGCAAGGATGGGGTCTGTTCAAGCAAGGATCTCGATGTCTCGAAAGTGCAGAGCAACCGCAATACCCGGGAATATGCCGAAAAGCTACGCACTGCGCTGGCAGAAGACCGCATCATTCCCTACTTTCATCCTATTCTCGATTGCAAAACCGGCGCGCTTTTCGCTCACGAGACGCTGGCGCGACTTATTGAACCTAACGGCGAGACGATTTCCGCTGGCGTATTCATCGAAGCGCTGGAAAAATATGGCATGGGGCGCGAACTTGATCGTGCCATGATCCACAAAGGCTTTGGGGCGCTGGCGAAACACATTCAAAGCGTGGAAAAACCCACCCGTTTATTCGTCAATCTTTCGGCACAGGAAATTCAGGGCCGCAACATCCTGGGCTATGCCGAAGAGCTGTGCGAGGAACTCACTATTCCACCGCATCTCATTGTGTTTGAAATTCTCGAGCGCGATGCCATCAGCGACATGACCAACATGCGCAAGTTCCTGACCAAGCTGCGCGAAAAAGGCTTTTCCTTTGCGCTGGATGATTTTGGCAGCGGCTACAACTCATTCCACTACTTGCGTGAACTGCACTTTGATTTCGTCAAGATAGATGGCGCCTTCGTGCGTAACATTCTCAATTCGAAGGTGGATTACGCGCTGGTGCGGAACCTGTCACGGCTATGCCAGGATATCGGCATCAAGACCGTGGCCGAGTTTGTCGAAAATGCAGAGATTCTCAAGGCGCTGCAGCATATGGGTATCGACTACGTGCAAGGATTTCACTTCGGCCTGCCCATGCCGCAACTGGGTCGAGGCTGACCCAAACCAGAATCAATTGGCTCTCTCTGTGACGCCGTAGCCCAAGGATCATATACGCATCCCCCCGGCACTTTAAGGTTCTGACATACCAGGATAGGGACACCCGTCAGGCTTGAATTTGAAATTTCCGGCAAATGGGGGCAAGATCAGACACCAATCAGACACCATTTAGGCAACGGCCAAAGATGAATTGCCTGGAGCCTGGACTCTCTTTGGTCATCGCCGATGCGAATATCTACAAGCCGCCGTTTTGTTGCGCCACCATGCAGTACAGCATCGCAACCGAGAGCATCGTGTTAAAGCGTGAAGTCAGCATCGCCACGCGCGCGGCTTTGGCTTTTTCTACGGCGTCAACCACCACCATACCGAGCGCTTTTTTCTGGTTCGGCCAGATAATGAACCACACGTTAAACGCCATCACGATCGCCAGCCACATGCCAATGCCGATGGTGCGGACAGGCCCAGTCAAGGTGAGCGCCTGCACCAGATAATGATTCGCTTGCGCAACCGATAAACCTGTCACTACCGTAGCCAGCGCCGACCAGCGGAACCAAAACAAGGCAGCCGGTGCGATCACTTGACTGATGGCCGGCTTTTGTTCATCCGGGATTTTGGGCATGGCGGGGATTTGTACAAAATTGAAATACCACAACAAGCCCACCCACATCATGCCGCAAGCCACGTGCAACCAGCGCATGCCGACCACGTGCGCTGCCCCATTGGTCAGCCCGTTGCCGACAAAAAACAGCAGCAAAGCCAGAATGATGACGCCCGCTAGCAGGGTCCTGCCTAATGATTGAAAAATAAATGACATCTGACCATCCTCGCAACTAACTATTTATGTTGATAAAAACAGCGCCAGGCCGCTTGCGGAGACATTGCCCGTGATCCCGTTAACATCCGCAGGCTGCATGGTAGCGCGAATGGGCCAAGATAAAGCCCTGCTTATGAAGTGGCTACAGGACAGCAACCAAACAAATTGGCAAATTGGCAAATTGGCAA
>LNAQ01000021.1_pt1 | contig 22949 bp, 22 predicted proteins | sample 602591 | NCBI WGS metagenome assembly LNAQ01 (sample SAMN02440304, study PRJNA202911) | soil metagenome | biome: Subtropical and temperate rainforests or woodlands; isolation source: soil samples (1 kg each in a 20% v/v slurry with milli Q water) were... ... | reverse complement strand
GCGCGGAACAGATCGAATAGGAGCGGCGCTGTTCCTGGCCATTCAGCTCGGTGCGCAGCGTCAGGTACTGGCCCGGCTGGAAGGCGAACTCTTGCGCCAGCGTCTCGGGCAGGTCGAAGGTCACGACCACGGCGTCGCGCGTGTTGCGCGCCACCGAGGCCACCGTCAAGGAATGGAATTGGTTCTGGCTCATTGCGAAACCGCTCTCAGTGAGTCTTGAAATAATCGAAGGGCTCGCGGCAAGACACACAGCGATACAGCGCCTTGCACGACGTGGAGCCGAAGTTGCTGACCAGGCGCGTGTCTTTCGAACCGCAGCGCGGGCAGGCGATGGCAGGGCCGGCCGCGCGCCGGCTGATGCCCGAGATGTCGACGGCGCGTTCGGCGGGCGCGGCGATGCCGTAGCCCTTGAGCGCCTCGCGTCCCTTTTCGCTCATCCAGTCGGTGGTCCAGGCCGGCGCCAGCCGTGTTTCCACGCGGACCTCGTCGATGCCGTGGCGGGCCAGCGTCTGCTGGATGTCCTGCGTGATCTCGCGCATGGCCGGGCAGCCGGAGTACGTGGGCGTGATGACGACGACGCAGGCGTCGCCATCCCAGGACACGTCCCGCACCACGCCCAGGTCCACCACGGACAGCACGGGGATCTCCGGATCGGGGACCTCCTGCAGCCAGGCGTAGACCTGGTCGGCGGAAATGGGCGCCAGCGCGTTCACCACGTGGCTCCCGGATAGGCGCGCGGCAGGTACTGCATTTCGGCGAGCACGTAGCCCAGTTCTTCGGTGTGCCTGCCCTGGCGTCCGCCACGGTAGGCCAGATGGTTGGCGGCGGTTTCGTCCGGCACGGTCAGCGTGGCTTCTTCCAGCACTTCGCGCACATGGGCCAGCCACGGCTGGCGCAACGCGGCTAGCTCACAGCCGATGCCGCGGGTGGCCAGGTCCTGGTCCACGGCGTCGTCGGCGAACAGCTCACCCGTGAAGCGCCAGGCGTCGTCGATGGCAGCCTGCATCTTGGCGTGGCTTTCCGCCGTGCCGTCGCCCAGGCGGACCACCATGTCCGACGAGCGGCGCACGTGATAAGTCACTTCCTTGATCGACTTGGCCGCGATGGCGGCCACGCGCTCGTCCGAGGATTGCTCCAGGCGTTGCAGCAGGAAGTAGTGCCATACGTCGAACAGGAATTGGCGCGCCATGGTGTCGGCGTAATTGCCGTTGGCGCGCTCAACCAGCAGAGCGTTGTGGAACTGGTGCGCGTCGCGGTGATAGGCCAGCGCGTCTTCGTCACGGCCGGCGCCTTCCACTTCACCCGCCAGCGTCAGCCACATGCGGGCCTGGCCCAGCAGGTCCAGGGCGGTGTTGGTCAGCGCCAGGTCTTCTTCCAGGATGGGGCCGTGGCCTGTCCACGCGCCCAGGCGCTGCGACAGGATCAGCGACGTATCGCCCAACCGCAACAGGTATTCAAACAGAGTCTTGTCCATGTCTCCCCCGCCGCCTTACATGTGCTTGATTTCTTCGGGCATCGGGAAAAACGTGGGATGCCGGTAGACCTTGCTGTTGGCCGGTTCGAACAGGGGTTCCTTGTCGCCGGGGCTGCTGGCCGAGATGTCCGAGGCGCGCACGACCCAGATGCTCAGGCCTTCGTTGCGGCGGGTATAGACGTCGCGGGCGTGATTGATCGCCATTTCGGCGTCCGGGGCATGCAGGCTGCCGACGTGCTTGTGGGCCAGGCCGTGCTGGCTGCGGATGAACACTTCCCACAAAGGCCAGTCTTTGCTCATGATGGATATCCTCGAATGCCGGGCGCGCGCCGCGCGCTCCGGTTTGCAATGGTGGTGAAGAAGAGTGGAGCCCGGACGCGAGTTCAGGCTGCTTTGCGCTCGGCCTGCTTGTCGGCGTAGGCGACCAGCGCATCGCGCACCCAGGCGCCGTCTTCGTGCGCCTTGACGCGCGCGGCCAGGCGTTCGCGGTTGCAGGGGCCGTTGCCCTTGAGCACCGCGTAGAACTCGCTCCAGTCGATCTCGCCGAAGTCGTAATGGCCGCGCTCGGCGTTCCACTTCAAGTCCGGGTCGGGGCAGGTGCAGCCCAGCAGTTCCAGCTGCGGGATGGTCTGGTCGATGAAGCGCTGGCGCAGTTCGTCGTTGCTCTGGCGCTTGATTTTCCAGGCCATGGACTGGGCGCTGTTCGGCGAATGTTCATCGCTTGGGCCAAACATCATCAGCGACGGCCACCACAGGCGGTTGATCGCGTCCTGGACCATGTCTTTTTGCGCCTGGTTACCGTGGCGCATCATGGTCAGGAGGATTTCGTAGCCCTGGCGCTGGTGGAAACTCTCTTCCTTGCAGATGCGGATCATCGCCCGGGAATAGGGGCCGTAGGAGGTGCGCTGCAGCACCACCTGGTTGACGATCGCCGCGCCATCCACCAGCCAGCCCACCGCGCCCATGTCGGCCCAGTTCAGCGTCGGGTAATTGAAGATGCTCGAGTACTTGGCCTTGCCGCTGTGCAGCTTGGCGATTTCTTCATCGCGGTCGGCGCCCAGGGTTTCCATGGCGCTGTACAGGTAGAGGCCGTGGCCGGCCTCGTCCTGGATCTTGGCCATCAGTTGCAGTTTGCGTTTGAGGCTTGGCGCGCGGGTGACCCAGTTGCCTTCGGGCAGCATGCCGACGATTTCGGAGTGGGCGTGCTGGGAAATCTGCCGGATCAGGGTCTGGCGGTAGGCATCTGGCATCCAGTTCTTGGCTTCGATCTTGATTTCTGAATCGATTTTTTCCTGGAAGGCGCGTTCCTGTTCGGACATTTCCGAGAGGTCCTTGATGCGCTTTACGCCGGTTTCTACGAGCTGTGCGTACATGGGGGTCTCCCGCCTTGAATCTGAATCGAGGGCATGGAGAACTTTATAAGCGATACAGAATTTAATATCAAACAGAAAATATAGTGTCGTATTGTTTTTTGTATCGCTTTGGGGGGGGGTGGGTTTACACAGGCTAGCTCCCACAGGGATTGTTGGCGGGCATGACATGGGCGTTCACCGCCGATGATTCTGAAGAGCTGCAGGCCGGCTATCAGGCCGTCATCGCTGGCAAGCCAGCTCCCACAGAGCCCGAGTACACCCAAAAAAAAGCCCCGCAAAAGCGGGGCCAAAAAGGGTGCAGCAGTCATGCCTTCGGGCGCTTGTCCATCACGTGACAAGCCTTGCCCTCAGAGCGCTTGATCGAATGCATCGGCTGCAAGACGATCCGCGAACTGATCCCGATATACGTCTTGATATGCCGACTCAACTCGCCACAAACAGCCTTCTGCTGTTCATCGCTCAGGTGCTGGTGTTCAGCCTTGAGCTCGACATGCACATCAACGCTGTCCAGGTTCCCATTGCGATACAGGTGAATCTCGTAACACTCTGAAAGCTGTTTGATTTTCAGCACCTGCTCTTCGATCTGCGTCGGGAACACGTTCACCCCGCGAATGATCAACATGTCATCGCTGCGCCCGGTGATCTTGTCGATCCGCCGCATCGGCCGCGCAGTCCCCGGCAGCAAGCGCGTCAGGTCGCGGGTGCGATAGCGGATCATCGGCAGGGCTTCTTTGCTCAGCGACGTGAACACGAGCTCGCCCATCTGCCCGTCCGGCAGCACTTCACCGGTGACCGGGTCGATGATTTCCGGGTAGAAGTGGTCTTCCCAGATGGTCGGGCCGTCCTTGGTTTCGGCGCACTCCATGGCGACACCCGGCCCCATGATTTCCGAGAGGCCGTAGATGTCCAGTGCGGTAATGCCCAAACGGTTTTCGATGGCGCTGCGCAGTTCGCCGGTCCAGGGCTCGGCGCCGAAGATGCCCAGGCGCAGGGCCAGTTTGTGCGGGTCGATGCCCTGGCGCTCGATCTCGTCGGCGATATTGAGCATGTAGGACGGCGTGACCATGATGATGTCCGGCTGGAAATCCTTGATCAGCTGCACCTGCTTTTCAGTCTGGCCACCGGACATCGGAATCACCGTGCAGCCCAGGCGTTCGGCACCGTAGTGCGCGCCGAGGCCGCCCGTGAACAGGCCGTAGCCATAGGAAATATGCACTTTGTCGCCCCGTCGGCCACCCGCTGCGCGGATCGATCGAGCGACTACGTTGGCCCAGGTGTCGATGTCGTTCTGGGTATAACCGACGACGGTCGGTTTGCCCGTGGTGCCGCTGGACGCGTGCAGGCGCACCACGTCGTGCATCGGCACGGCGAACATGCCGTAGGGGTAGTTGTCGCGCAGGTCGGATTTGGTGGTGAACGGAAACTTCGCCAGATCTTCCAGGCATTTGATGTCATCCGGGTGTACGCCCAGCGCATCGAAGCGTTGCCGATACAGCGGCACATTGTTGTAGGCGTGGTTCAGGCTCCAGCGCAGGCGGTCCAGCTGGAGCTGACGGAGTTCGTCGATGCTGGCGGTTTCAATCGGGTCCAGCACTGGATCAAGCACGGCTTTGGCAATTGGCATGTTCATAACTTCACTCGAATTATTTTTGTGTTCCAGCCCGGCCTCAGCCGGGCTTTGAGTGCATGCCCCAAGGATACCTCTCGGCTCCCCGGGAATCGCGATTCTTTAGTCGGACAGACGCTCGATGATCAGCGCGATGCCCTGGCCGACGCCGATGCACATGGTGCACAAGGCGTAGCGGCCTTGACGTTCTTCCAGTTCGTGCAGGGCGGTGGTCACCAGGCGTGCGCCGCTCATGCCCAACGGATGGCCGAGGGCAATCGCGCCGCCGTTCGGGTTGACCCGCGGATCGGTGTCGCTCAGGCCGAGCTCACGCAGCACCGCCAGGCCTTGCGCGGCGAAGGCTTCGTTGAGTTCGATCACGTCCATGTCCGCCAGGCTCAGGTTGGCCAGTTCCAGCACCTTGCGCGTGGCCGGCAGCGGGCCGATGCCCATGATTCGCGGTTCGACGCCGGCAGTGGCCATGGCGACGACCCTGCCACGTGCTTTCAAACCATGGCGCTTGGCGATTTCCGGACTGGCGAGCAACAGTGCACAGGCGCCGTCATTGACCCCGGAGGCGTTGCCGGCAGTGACGCTGCCCCCTTCACGAAACGGTGTGCCGAGCTTCTGCAGTTGCTCAAGCGTGGTGTCGCCGCGCGGGTGTTCGTCGTGCTCGACGACTTTGGCCGGGCCTTTGCGCTGGGGGATCTCGACTGCGACGATTTCCCTGGCCAGACGCCCGCTGGCCTGGGCCGCGCTGGCACGCTGCTGGCTGCGCAGGGCGAAAGCGTCCTGGTCGGCGCGGGAGATGTTGAACTGCTCGGCGACGTTCTCGGCGGTCTCCGGCATCGAGTCGATGCCGTAGGCTTTTTTCATCAGCGGATTGACGAAGCGCCAGCCGATGGTGGTGTCGTAGAGCTGCGCGTCCCGGGAGAACGCCTGCTCGGCCTTGCCCATCACCAACGGTGCGCGGGACATCGATTCGACGCCGCCGACCAGCATCAGCCCGGCCTCGCCGCAACGAATCGCCCGCGCCGCCGTGCCGATCGCATCCAGCCCGGAACCGCACAAACGGTTGAGTGTGGTGCCCGGCACGCTGACCGGCAGTCCGGCCAGCAGCGCCGACATGCGCGCGACGTTGCGGTTGTCTTCGCCGGCCTGGTTGGCGCAGCCGTAGATCACATCGTCGACCGCGTTCCAGTCGACCTGCGGGTGACGGCGCAGCAATTCACGCAACGGCACCGCGCCGAGGTCGTCGGCGCGCACGCCGCTCAAGGCGCCGGCATAGCGGCCGATCGGGGTCCGCACCGCATCGATGATCAAGGCGTCATTCATTCGGGGTCTCCTGCGCGAGCACTGTGCCGCGCACTTTGTAGGATTTGCCATGGAACAGGGCAATCAGCTGGCCCAGTTGGTTTTCAATGCGCACGTCGTAGTTGCCGGTGCGACCGGAGCGGCTTTGCTCGGTGCAATCGGCGGTCAAGGTGTCGCCCAGGCGTGCCGGGGCGATGTAGTCGATGCTGCAACCGATGGCCACCGTGGCTTCGTTGTAGCTGTTGCAGGCAAAGGCGAACGCCGAGTCGGCGAGGGCGAACAGGTAGCCGCCGTGGCAGGTGCCGTGGCCTTGAATCATGTCGGCGCGCACGCGCTGCAATCCACCAGAAAACCAAGGAGACTGTTATGGGCATCATGAGAATCGGCCACGTCAATATCCGCGTCATGGATATGGAAGCGGCCTTGAAGCATTATGAAAAAGTAGTCGGCTTGAAAATCACGCATACCGATGCACAAGGCAATGTGTATCTCAAATGCTGGGACGAATGGGACAAATACTCGCTGATCCTCTCACCAGCCGACAAGGCCGGCATCAACCATGTGGCCTACAAAGTAGAACGTGACGCTGACCTCGATGCACTGCAACAACGCATTGAAGCCTATGGCATCAAGACGGAAATTCAACCTGCCAATACCTTGCCTTTCGTTGGCCGCATGCTGAAATTTAACCTGCCGAGCGGACATGACATGCGCCTGTATGCGCAAAAAGAGTTTGTGAATACGGACGTAGGCTCCAGCAACCCCGACCCATGGCCGGATGACATTAAAGGCACAGGCGCGCATTGGCTGGATCATTGCCTGTTGATGTGTGAGATGAATCCTGAAAAAGGCATCAACATGGTGGAAGAAAACACAAAATTCTGCATGGAAGTGCTGGACTTTTATCTCTCCGAGCAGATTCTGGTCGGCCCGGAAAATGCAAAAGCCAAAGCCGCTACGTGGCTTTTCCGCACCTCAACACCGCATGACTTGGCCTTTGTTGGCGGCCCGATTAACGGCTTGCACCACATCGCTTTCTTCCTGGATAACTGGAACGACATCCTCACCGCAGCCGATATCATGTCGAAAAACAAAACCAGCGTTGATGTCACCCCCACGCGCCATGGCATTACACGCGGTGAGACGATTTACTTCTTTGACCCATCAGGCAACCGTAATGAAACATTTGCCGGCCTGGGCTATCTCGCCCAACCTGATCGCCCGGTCACCACATGGGATGAATCACACCTGGGTCAGGGCATTTTCTATCACACCCGTGAGCTCACCCCGTCTTTCACCGAGGTCTATACCTGAAACTGATTTTTAGAATATCTGTCCGCCCTCAAACTATAAGCTTGAGGGCATTTTTTTAGTTAGGGCGATTAAAATTCCGGAGGAAAAAATCATGGATTACTTACGTTATTACCTGAATACATTGCTCGTGGTAGTTGCTATTGTCGGCTTCTATCTTGGCGACCAATGGGTGTGGCTTGGCGCATCAACCTATCTGTTTTTATTAGTGCTGGATTTGATGTTGCCCAATGACTATAAAAACCGCCAGATCCGCCATCCGTTCTTTGTTGATTTGCCATTGTATCTGCATGTAGCGCTCATGTTGGTCATGTACGGCACATTTGCCTGGCGCATGAAGACGGGCTTTGACATCACAACCAATGTCAACCTTGCGCTCCTTGGCTGCTTTGCCAGCCTGGTCTGGATTAGTGCCGTTCCTAATTTGCCTGTCGCCCATGAATTAATGCACAGACGCAGTGCTTTCGAGCGTTTTCTGGCCAACATTGCCGCCACCTTCTTTTTCGACCCGCATCGCGCCATAGGCCATGTGCATACCCATCATCTGCACTTTGATACCGAAAATGATAGCGATACACCACAGCGTGGTGAAAAGTTCTATCAATTCATCTGGCGCGCAACCAAAGGGGCTTATCTGGATACCTTTGAGCTGGAAAAGCGTCGTCTATCGGTAAAAAACAAAAGCGTGTGGGGGCCTAGCAGCCTGGTGTTTTGGGGACTGGTTGCCGTGTTTGGCACACCCTTAAGTATTGGTTTATATGCAGGCGTGCTCGCAGGCAGCTTAACGCTAGCGGTGATGGTGACTACCAAATTTGTCTTGGAAGCCCTCAATTACCTGCAACATTACGGGCTGCAACGCGTCACCAGCCAACCGATTGAGGATCGTCACACCTGGCATCATTTCTCCACCATGTCACGCATCGCGGGCGTGGAGATTACCAACCACATTGATCACCACCGTGATGGCTTTTTGCCTTTCTATAACCTGCAAGTACATAAAGGTGCGCCTGAAATGCCCAGCGTATTCATTTGCGCCCCCGCCGCGCTCATTCCCTGGGTGTGGGACAACCTGATTGTTAAGCCCCGCTTGAAAAAATGGGATCTGGAATATGCCTCATCTGAAGAAAGAAAACTGGCCAGGGAAGCCAATCGCCGCGCAGGATGGCCTGATTGGATAGGCGAAGCAGAGGCTGGTCTAACGCAAAAAGTAGCCGCCTGAGCTCGGACTGAGCTGCTGGCTAATCAGTAAAAAGCGGTGCAACCCAGGGGTTGCGCCGCTTTTTTACTTTTACCGGGATGCTAAAAAACGTTGATCATGTCACCACCTCAAAGAAATTGGGCGGGATGGTAGCCTCGTAATAAAAGGTGCCACGGGGAATATTTTCACCGGCCCAGACAATCGGCGGCACATTACCCCGAATCGTCGATGCGTCATACACGCCACACTGAAATTCATTTCTGTTTCCTGATGGGTCGAAGAAGTAGGTTGTCGTCACCCCGCCAATCCCATGGCGACTGATGCCATAGCCCAGCGTGGCAATTTTTCTGTGCTTCAACATATCCACGCGGCGAATCACATCGGCCCGATCATTCACATAAAACGCAATGTGGTGCAAGCCATTCGACGGGCCAGGCGCAAAGGCGAGATTATGGATCGTACTGCTGGTGGTTAAAAAGAAAGCAAATGGACTACCATCTGGCGCCAGAATGGTTTCCGTCAGATTAAAGTCCAGCGCTTCCATCAAGAACTTGACGGTTTTATCGCAATCGTTGCCCGCCAACAAAGCATGATCCAGATGTGTCACCGGCGTCACACCGTCGACATGTTCTAAAACAATGTCCGGATTGTGCATCCCGTAGCTGTAACCCAACCTGTCGGAATGATAAAAAAGATTCAACACGTGACCCGATGGCAAGGTAATCATGACCCCCTCCCCCTGCCCCAGTACCTCCTCATCCGCAACGCGCCGCGTCACCAAGCCCCAATCTTTGGCGACGGCTTCCGCTTCTGCCAAATCATTGATGTCATTCACCTTGAATCCGAAATGATCCAGCCCTGCACGGTCAGCCGCATTCAGGATAAGACAGTGATGATCCTGAGACTCATGCGCTTGCAAATACACTTGCCCGGAGCGTCGTCCCGTGACTCTTAAGCCAACCACCTCGGTGTAATGTTTCTCACTGGCAACCATATCCAGCGCATAAATACTCATATAGCCCAAACGCGTAACAGCCATAGCGACCTCCTCTTTTTATAATAACAACCCTCGCTTACCCCCTCAATTTCATGACTTTTGAAAAATACGTAACTCAGGGTATCCACAGGCAAAACAACGGCGCGCGTCAAGGTAGTTGTCGCCTCAATCATGCCGCCAACGGTTGAATATTGTGCTCAGCCCAATGCGCCTTTATGACGGATTCGCGTTCGGGATTGAGCGTCGCGAATCCTCGCCTTCTCCCAGCCTCCCCCGCACGGGGAAGGAAACTGCCTTGGCTCGCTGGGCGAGCGGCGTGAGCCGGAATCAAATGGCGTTGTTTCACGCTAAGCCTTGTAAAAAGCATCTGCACGCCGTCTCGCCAGCACCGACTTTTTACACGTGACAAACAATGCCCTGCCACAGCTTGCCGCCTAGCGTCGTCGCATTGATAAGCCCCCACACACCAAAAAGCAGCACTAAAAAACCACTCAGCAAACGCAAAGTACGCCCCTGTGTCAGCCGGCGAAAACGCACCAGCAATAGCCCTGCAAGCATCAAGTTAGGCAAGGTGCCCAAGCCAAAAGCAAGCATGATGAGCGCACCGCGCAACGGGCTGCCAGACAACAACGTCATGGCTAGCACGCTATACACCAGGCCGCAAGGCAGCCAGCCCCAGAGCATGCCCAGCGGCAGCGCTTGGCGCACGCCTTTAACCGGCAGAAAGCGCCGCGTCAAGGGCTGCACACGTCGCCATAGCCAGTGACCAGCACGCTCAACAAAAGCCAGCGTTCGCGTAAGCCCCGTGAGATACAACCCCAAGCCAATCAGCATTAAATTAGCGCCCACATAGAGCGCCATTTGCACGGGCAACCAATGCTCCAGCAACAAGCCCAAGCTACCCACCGTACCCATGATGGCGCCGGCCATCATATAACTGCTGATACGCCCAAGGTTATAAGCCAAATGAATTGACCAGGGTGTTTTTTCCCGTGGCAACTGCACGGTCAGAGCCGACACTATCCCACCACACATACCAGCACAATGAACGCCGCCCAGTAAACCAACAAGAAATACGGCCACCAGCCCAGCGTCATACATGCAATTATTTGCCCTCGTTGCACCACATGCGTTGTGGCCTCAATACCGGATAGTAAAACTTATTCAAATGACCTTTGAATAACGAATTCTTTCCCTATCCGTCCGCAGATAACGGTCAAACACCATCGCAATAGCGCGCACCAACAAGCGGCCGGATGGATTCACCGTAATCCATTGATCCGTCACAGTGACCAAACCATCTTCTTCCATGGCAGACAAATCGGCTAACTCGGTTACAAAGTAAGATTTAAAATCAATTAAATGCGCTATCTCAATCGACTCGATGGGCAAGGCAAAATGACACATCAAAGACTGAATGATACTGCGTCGCAACAGATCATCAGCCGTTAATTGGATGCCCCGCAAGACAGGTAGACTACCCTGATCCAGCAAATTGTAATAGTCCTCCAGAATGCGCACATTTTGCACATAGCTCGGCCCCATTTTACCAATGGCGGAGACGCCGAGCGCCAGTAAATCAGCCTCGGCATGCGTTGAATAACCTTGAAAATTGCGGTGCAACAGTCCCTGGCGCTGGGCGATGGCCAGCTCATCGGTCGGCTTGGCAAAATGATCCATGCCGATAAAAACATACCCCGCCTCAGTTAAACGGCGTATCGTCCGCTGCAAAATCTGCAATTTCTCATCAGCCGATGGTAAGTCAGCGGTATTGATACGGCGCTGCGCCTTGGCCTGATTCGGCACATGGGCATAGTTATAGACGGACAGACGATCAGGATCGAGTTTGATAACCTCATCCAGCGTGTGATTAAAACTGGTAACGTCCTGTTTGGGCAGACCGTACATCAGGTCAACCGAGATGGATTTGAAGCCAGACTCACGTGCTGCATTCATCACGCGTTGTGTTTCTTCAAGGCGTTGGATGCGGTTAACTGCCTTTTGCACATCTGGCGAAAAGTCCTGAATACCTATGCTCATGCGGTTAAAGCCCAACCCAGCCAACAAAGCAACCGTGGCTTCACTCACATTACGCGGATCGACTTCAATGGAGTACTCACCGTCCGGCGACAGCGTGAAACGATCGCGAATCATGTTCATCAACAGGCGCATTTCCTCATCCGCCAGGAAGCTGGGGGAGCCGCCCCCCCAGTGCAACTGCGAGACTTCTTTACCTCCGGCAAGATGACGAAGCACCCTATCCATCTCCTTGCCCAGATAGGACAGGTATTTTGCCGAGCGACCATGATCTTTCGTAATAATTTTATTGCAGGCGCAGTAATAACAAATCGTCGGACAAAATGGAATGTGCACATACAAGGACAACGGGCGGCCTGGCGTAATCCGTCCGCGCTGGCTTAACCAATGCTCATAGTGACTGGCCGTAAACGCCTCAATAAAGCGATCAGCCGTCGGATAGGACGTGTATCGCGGGCCGTTAACATCGAAGCGACGGATCAACTCACGATCAAAAGTAATATCTTGCTCGCTCATAGCCTTGGAATTGGGCATAAAATCAACAGTGACCATACTGCATCAAGCATGATGCGTACGGGTTGATAAAAATCAAAAACACAGCAGGTGTATCATTACGCCAGTTCCTCAGTTACACATTTAGTCCGATCAAGCCAACGACTTATTTATGAATGAACGCTCAAGGCAAGCCGTAGCAACTGCGGCACAAATCCCACAACCAGCATGTTCACAATGCAACCTGCAGGAACTTTGCCTGCCTGTTGGTTTAACAACGGCTGAGTTATCGACGATTGATCATCTCGTCAGCGAACGTCGAAAAATTGCCCGGGGTGATGCACTATTTCGCTCAGGCGAGCGCTTCACAGCCATTTATGCCGTCAAACTTGGTTTTTTCAAAACCGAAGTGCTCTCTGAAGATGGCCGCCATCAAGTCACCAATTTTTACATGCCAGGAGAAGTCCTGGGCATGGACGGCATTAGTGCAGAATCGCACCACTGTGATGCGATTGCCCTAGAGGATAGCGAAGTTTGCCTGATACCCTTTCAGCAACTCGAATCAATCTCAATCAAAGTACCTACGCTACAACGCCACCTTCACCGCGTCATGAGCCGTGAGATTGTGCGTGACCAGGGCATGATGATGATGCTGGGTGCCATGCGCGCAGAGGAACGAGTGGTCGCTTTTTTGTTGAATTTATCCCAGCGCTACACCGCACGCGGTTATGCAGCCGCTGACTTCAATTTACGCATGACGCGCGAAGAAATTGGCTCTTATCTGGGGTTAAAGCTTGAAACTGTCAGCCGCGCATTTTCTCACTTGCAGGAAGACGGACTGGTTCAAGTAGAGAAAAAGCATATCCGACTTGTCGACACCACGAAGCTTAAAAAGATGCTGTCACAAGAAAGCACCGTTCGATAGCACTTCACTTCTGACTTCTGATGTCATTGGGAAAATCGCTAGCAGCTTATGTCTCGTTGCAGTTTCTGTTTAAAAGAAACTAAAAAGAAACACCCAAAACCCTTCAGAAACTAAGCAGTGCTTTGGTTGTCATTTGACAACCTTTCGGTACGGATCAGAAAACAAGTCACCATACTGGATAGTAAGCACAAAAGCCAAAAAAAGAAAAAACCAATCGAGTAAGTCCCTATAGTTGAAAAATGTACAGGCTCACCCAGAAAATAAAGCAACTGTGGGTCAATCAACGTGAAAAAAACACCCTCTGCCACACCTGCCACCAAAAATGAAGTCCACACGACTGACAAGATATTTTGAGTTGTATTCATTACGCTCTCCCTTGAAATAAGTCAGTTTCATTTTGAGCCGACCATTTGCTTTATTTGGCGTCATTATCAACTAATATCATCTGCTATTGTTTATCTACTGCGCATTTGAGTTTCCAGGCTGTTTCAAGACGCGTAATGACTTTGTAAAAGTCAGCTTCAATTTATTCAATAGAATCAGTAGCCTGTTGAGACTGAGCCAGCCCAATACGGGTTTCACCTTGCGCTGGCAAAATGATGTTGCCCATCAGACGCCAGTTTTTTTTATCATCTTCCAGCAATATCAACCAATGACCAGCAACAGGGAGATGCAACACATCATTCCGATAAACATCGCCCACTTGCCGCAAGATGAAACTTTGGTCAAGACCAGCCCTGGTTGGATGAGAAATCGTCACGATAATCTGGGTGGGGGGGACAAACGACTTATCCTGGGCTTGCAAGCGAACCGACAAACCATCCGATCTGGTTCTGATACCCGCTGATAAACCATGTTTTGCGGCCTGCTCACTACTTAACAGGGTTTGGTTCATATTCAAACCTTTTTTATAGTAGTCTGCAGTGACCAAACCATCGTCAGACTTCACCGCAAGCCAAGCCGTGGCTAGCCCGGCAATCACGACAACAAAAGGGCCTAACATAAGGAGCCATGGCCAAGGCTCTTTGTACCATGGATGGCGGTCAGCACTGATCAAGCCGTTCATGGCAGGAAAAACTTGGCTTCCTCACTGACTAAGGGCGTTTCACCAGAAACGTCCTTAAAGTCAAAGTGAATTTCGCGTGACCCCTTTTTTCCACTTTCTGGCGGCACTTGCACTTGCACCATCAGCGTTCTATCCGCTTCCATAGGCAACTCAAGCACAGTCTGCCCAATTATTTGGATACCAGGCAAACCCCGGACAGTTATTTGATATTGCCTCGTATGCTCTGACACATTCATCAAGTGCAAGCGATAAATGTTCTCAATCATGCCGTTGTCAACTTCTCTGGCCAACACTGCCCGGTCACGAATCACATCGACCCGCAACGTGGACTTGGTGGCAATACCCCAGATAAAGGCAAAAATAATCGCCCATAACACAGCGGCGTACAAAAGCACGCGCGGCCGAATGATATGCTGAATAATCTCCCGCCAACCCCAGTGAGAGGCAATGGCATGCTCTGTCGAATAGCGAATCAAGCCCTTTGGAGTACCCATTTTTTCCATCACCTGATCGCACGCATCAATGCAGGCTGCACATCCAATACATTCATATTGCAGGCCTTTGCGTATATCAATACCTGTTGGGCACACCTGCACACAGATGCCGCAATCAACACAATCACCCTTACCTTCAGTCTTGTAGTCATCTCCCTTTTTGTGCGCACCACGCGGCTCACCTCGGGTTTCGTCATAGGTAATCGTTAGCGTATCAGGGTCAAACATCACGCCTTGAAAGCGGGCATACGGACACATGTATTTACAGACCTGCTCACGTAAATGTCCTGCAAAAATATAGGTAAACGTGCCATAAAAAAGAATCCAGAACATCTCCCACGGCCCTAGCGAGAAGCTAAAAACCGACGACCACAAGGTTTTGATGGGGGTGAAATAACCCACAAAAGTAAACCCAGTCCACAACGCCAAAAGAGCCCACGCACCATATTTTGTCGCCCGCAGCAGGACTTTTCTTGAGGACATGGTAGCCGCATCCAGTTTGATGCGTGCGGCCCGATCACCTTCTATTTTGCGTTCTATCCATAAAAATATTTCGGTATAGACGGTTTGAGGACAAGCATAACCACACCAAAGCCTGCCACCGACAGCCGTAAAAAGAAACAGTGAATAGGCCGAAATAATAAGCAAAACCGCAAGATAAATAACATCTTGCGGCCAAAAAACCAAGCCGAACACATAAAACTTTCGCGCGACCAAATCAAACAGAACCGCTTGCCGACCATGCCAAGGCAACCAGCACAGGCCATAGAAAAGCAACTGGGTGAACCATACCATCAGCCAACGTGCATTGGCGTAAATACCTGTCACAGAGCGTGGATACACTTTTTTGTGAACTTCATAGAGACTTTGCTCTACGAAGACAACAGGTTTGGCAACAGGAGGCGGCGATATAGCCATGGCAGGGAATTCTTTAGACAGTTAATTTCGCCAATATGGCAAACGAGAATGCGGTAAGAAAAACTACACTTGATAAAATTTGTATGTTTTCTTACCGCGGGTTATCCAGCGCAGGGATCCATTACTTTTCTATTTTTGCCGTTTCCATTTCTTTAGTCTCGGCATGTTCAGCAGACAACCCATACACATAGGCTGTCAATAGATGAACTTTTGCATCTCCTAAGAACTCACCAAAAGCCGGCATTTGATTGACGCGCCCATGCGTAATCGTCTCAATCACTGTATCTTCTGAACGACCGTAAAGCCAGGTGTTATCGGTCAGGTTGGGCGCAACGCCGACATTCCCCTTGCCTTCCGCACCGTGGCACGCTGCACAAGCCGCCCCAAACAAAGGCTTACCGCGATGGATTCTGATCGAGTCTGCAGCCAGACCCGACAGGGATCGGACATAACCCGCAATATCCTTAATATCTTCACCGCTCAGATCAGGTTTCACGCCTTTGGCTGGCATCATCGCCACTCTGCCCTGGCTGATAGACGCCTTAATTTCCTCCGGAGAGCCACCAAATAACCAGTCATTATCGGTAAGATTTGGAAAGCCTTTGGCACCTTTCGCATCCGAGCCATGACACTGGGAACAGTAGGTCAAAAAAAGGCGCTGCCCCATTTCCTTCGCTTCCGGGTTCATGGCGACTGTGCGTACATCCTGATTCAAGTATTTCTGAAAAATCGGGCCATACTGATCGTCCGCTTTTTTCATTTCCTTGCCATACTGATCGGCCGACGTCCACTGGTACTGGCCTTTGAAACTACCTAAGCCGGGATACATGGCCAAATAAAACAAGGCAAATATGATAGTGAAATAAAACAACCAGCGCCACCAGTTAGGCAGTGGATTACTAAACTCTTCCAGAGTTTCATCCCATACATGCCCCGTGGTCATGCCAGGAACAGGCTTGGCTGAGCTTTGCAGCCACAGTAAAACGGCACAACCAACGATACTCACCAAGGTGACTACCGTGATGTAAATGCTCCAGAAACCACTAAAAAAATCGCTCATGATGCTCCCTTTTGCTGTTGTACATGTGGCTGTTTCACATTTTCCTGCACAGCCAAAATTTCATTGGCAAGCAAAGCCCCGTCGTCATCCAAAGGAATTCTGGCTGCTTCGTCGTAGGACGCTTGGCGTCGATCAGAATAAGCCCACCAAATAATCCCGATAAAAACAAGAAAAGACACTACCGTTACTGCAGAGCGCATGTCATTAATATCCATGACTGTTCTCGCCTCAGCGAATCTGCTTAATTGCCGTGCCCATGCCCTGGAGATAGGCAATCAAGGCATCTAGCTCCGACTTTCCTTCGAGTGCTGCAGGTGCGGCTGCAATCTCAATATCGGTATAGGGCACACCTACAGCACGCAGTGCGGTCATTTTGTCTTTGATGCCGCTCACCTTTAATGGTCGATCCAGCCAGGCATAGGCAGGCATGTTTGACTCAGGCACCACGTCCCGTGGATTCATCAGGTGAGTTCTGTGCCACAAATCGGAATATCGCCCACCCACACGCGCCAAATCCGGCCCTGTGCGCTTTGATCCCCACTGGAAAGGATGGTCATAAACAAACTCGCCCGCCACAGAATAATGGCCATAGCGCTCAGTTTCGGCACGGAATGGGCGAATCATCTGTGAGTGGCAGTTATAGCAACCCTCACGAATGTAAATATCCCGTCCTGAAAGCTGCAAAGGCGGATAAGGTTTGACCAGTGCATTGGCAGGTGACGTCGTGGACTTCTGAAAAAACAATGGCACGATCTCCAACAACCCTGCCACGCTGATGGTGAGAATCGTTAGCACAATCAACAATCCAACATTTCTTTCAATCTTGTCATGCGTCAGCATCGCTGAGAACTCCTGTGTTATTCCGCAGTTAACAATAAACTCGTGGGGTGCTAGTGGGGTGCTAGTGCGGCTAGCTAATGCGCTGCAGCAGCTTTGAGTACCGGGGCATCCACGGCTTGCCCACCAGCCATGGTTTTGAACATATTCCAAGTCATAAGGAACATGCCAGACAAGAACAACGCACCACCCAACAAACGTATCGTCCAGAAGGGATAGTTAGCCTTGACTGACTCGACAAACGAGTAAGTCAGCGTGCCATCAGCATTGGTTGCACGCCACATCAAACCTTGCATCACCCCAGCAATCCACATGGACGCGATGTAAAGCACAATCCCGACTGTTGCGATCCAGAAATGGATTTCAACCGCCTTCATACTATGCATTTGGGTTTTGCCATAGAGACGTGGCAACAAGTAGTAAATCGAGCCAATCGAAATCATGGCCACCCAACCCAAAGCGCCGCTATGCACATGACCGATAGTCCAGTCGGTATAGTGCGATAGCGCATTGACTGTCTTGATCGACATCATCGGCCCTTCAAATGTCGACATGCCATAAAACGACAACGAGGTAATCAAAAATTTCAAAATGGCATCATCACGCAACTTATGCCATGCACCTGAGAGCGTCATGATGCCATTGATCATCCCCCCCCATGAGGGCGCGAGAAGAATCAGGGAAAATACCATGCCTACACTCTGCGTCCAGTCTGGCAGGGCGGTGTAATGCAGATGATGGGGACCCGCCCACATATAGGTAAAAATCAAGGCCCAAAAGTGCACCACCGACAAGCGATACGAATATACGGGGCGCTCCGCTTGCTTGGGCACAAAGTAGTACATCATGCCCAAAAATCCAGCCGTCAGAAAAAAGCCCACGGCATTGTGCCCGTACCACCATTGCACCATCGCATCCTGCACGCCGGCATAGGCAGAATAAGACTTCATCGGCAAGAAACTGACCGGAACCGCCGCGCTATTGACCACATGCAATAAAGCCACTGCCAGGATAAACGCACCATAAAACCAGTTAGCCACATAAATGTGCGAAACCGTCCGTTTCGCAATTGTGCCGAAAAAGACAATCGCATAAGAGACCCACACCAGCGTAATCAGAATATCGATTGGCCACTCGAGCTCAGCATATTCCTTGGCTTGCGTCATGCCCATGGGCAAGGTAATCGCGGCTAACACGATGACCAGTTGCCAACCCCAGAACGTAAACGCTGCTAAGCGGGGCGCAAATAAGGTGGCATGACAGGTGCGCTGAACGACAAAATAAGAGGTTGCAAACAGCGCGCAGCCACCAAAGGCAAAAATCACGGCATTTGTGTGCAAGGGCCGCAGACGCCCGTAACTCAAATATTCATTAAGACTCAGTTCAGGCCACACTAACTGAGCCGCAATGATGACGCCGACCAGCATCCCCACCACACCCCAGATCACAGTCATCACACTAAATTGGCGCACAACTTTGTAGTTGTACACAGCTGGCGATTGCGTCATATGCTTACCTCTGAAAGATATAAATTTTTGCTCGCGCTACGGTGACCAATGATTCCATGCTCAAACACCACCAGCCACCATAATGATCGCAGCTTACTTGGTAAAAGTGTAAGCGTTATTTGATTTAAATCAAATAATGCTGCATTGCACTAATAGTTTATCAGTACCCAAAAAAATTTGCTTCAACCGGCAAGGGTAGGGCAGGGCAAGAAAGCATCCTGTACTTATCAGCGCTTGCCCATAAAGGCAAAATATCCGCAATAAATAAAGGATATGGCAACGCCTTAAGCCTTGAGATGGCAACTTATCAGACGGCGACGAACAGCCCGTGTTAGCATGCCAGGATGCTTACGCTCATTGTTCCCGGCCTGATTTGGCCTTATCAGGCGCTGCTGGATATGACAGGTGGCCTCTCGTCTGCGGGCTCAGGTAACGCATCCTCTGCCTTAACCCTGTCGGGCATGGGCATCTTCCTTGGCCGAGGCAAGATGCTTCGGCAAACACCCATCACAGTTCCCCAAGCCATCGCTCAACTGCTGAGTTTACAGATACCTGCAGGATTCGGCTTGCCAGCCGCAGCATTAAGAGCATTGACCCTCGGCACAACAAGCCACCTGCAGGACAAGACACCCTGCCTGTGCCTGGATCCGGTACATCTCGCGATTGAACAAACACGCCTACGTGTCGATCCCCCGCAAAACCTTGCGCTCACGATGGATGAAGCCCACGCCATCGCCGCCTCGCTAGCGCCGACTTTTTCAAGCTTAGGCACACTCAACGTACTTGCGCCCAGCGCCTGGAACCTCTGCCTTCACGCCTGCACCCCCGCATTCAATGCACCTTTAGCACCCTCACTGCCAGAGTGTATTGGCCGAGCAGCGCCACCCTTACCCGCCACGCCTGATGCTGCCCCATGGCGAAAAGCAATCAATGAAGCCAACATCCTGCTGCACAGCCATCCGGTAAATCTCGCCCGTGCCGGGCAAAGCAAACCCACGATCAATAGCCTGTGGCCCTGGGGGGCAGGCAACTTGCCAGAACAAGCTACGCTCCAAAAAACAAAATTTGCAGCCATTTATAGCGATGATCCAGTCATCCAAGGGGCTGCTTTAAGCCAACAGACAGCCTCTTTTCCAACACCGTCGAATTTTTCTGCCCACATTGAAAACAACGCACTTTATGTGCTCGACCTGCTCGATCTGCCGACCCGCACAGGCGACGCCAACGCCTGGCGAATCAATCTTTTGCGACTGGAAAACGACTATTTCAAGCCACTGGTGGATGCCCTGCGCCGTGGCCGGATTCCTGCGCTACGCCTGATCGCGCCGGGGGATACGGCCAGCGTTGAGGTCACTTTTCATCGTTATCATCTATGGCAATTCTGGCGCCCCCCTGCCCCGCTCACTGCGTTGGCCGCTCTGCCCCGTCATTTATCCAACCGCTAAAACATGACCGAACCCATCTCAGACATTCGTATCAGCCCGCGTGACGTGCCACCACGCGCCACCTGGACTTTGCAGGAAGCGGGCGTACACCCGCTCTTAGCGCGCCTCTATGCCGCGCGCGGCGTACGCGCGATGGACGAGCTTGACACCCGTAGCGCAGCGCTCTTGCCGCCTGATCAACTCAAGGGGGCCCTGGAGGCCGCAAGTTTGCTGGCCGACGCCATCGCTGCAAAAAAACGCCTGCTGATCGTGGCCGATTATGATTGCGATGGCGCAACCGCCTGCGCTGTTGGCCTGCGCGCGCTGCGCATGATGGGCGCGACCGTTGATTATCTGGTACCTGACCGCTTCAAACTCGGCTATGGCTTGTCCGTGGACGTGGCCAAATTGGCCGCTGAACGCCAACCTGGCGTGGTGATCACGGTGGATAACGGCATTGCCAGTATCGAAGGCGTCGCTGAACTCAAAGCGCGCGGCATTCAGGTTGTCATCACCGACCACCACCTGCCGGGGGAAGCCTTGCCCGCAGCGGACGTGATCGTCAACCCCAATCAGCCAGGCTGCAACTTTCCGAGCAAGGCCTTGGCCGGCGTGGGCGTGATGTTTTATGTCGCCCTGGCGCTGCGCGCTGAATTACGCAAGCGCCAAGCATTCGCTCCAGGTCAGGAACCCAACCTTGCCAGCTTGCTCGACCTCGTTGCCCTGGGCACGGTGGCCGACGTCGTGCCGCTGGATCGCAATAATCGCATTCTGGTCACCCAGGGCCTCACGCGCATGCGCGCTGGCCACATGCAAGCGGGTGTCGCCGCCTTATTCACCCTGGCCGGGCGCGACGCCACGCGTGCTGCCACGTTTGATTTGGGCTTCACGCTCGGCCCACGGCTCAATGCTGCGGGCCGGCTGGCCGATATGTCGCTGGGCATTGAATGCTTGACTACGAATGACACCGCCCGCGCCTTGAATATCGCGCAGCAACTCGATGCCATCAACCGCGAGCGGCGCGTGATCGAGACCGGCATGAAAGAAGATGCCGAAATGATTCTAGCCACACTGGATCCGAACGATCGCGCGAGTCTCGTTTTGTTCGATCCGGACTGGCATCAAGGCGTGATTGGCATTCTGGCTGGCCGCGTAAAGGAAAAGTTTCATCGTCCCACCTTTGCTTTTGCGCGCGGCGAAAATGGCGAAGTGAAAGCCTCCGGCCGCTCGATCCCCGGCCTGCACCTGCGCGATGCGCTCGATTTAGTCAGCAAACGCGCACCTGGCCTGCTGTTGCGCTTTGGCGGCCATGCCGCTGCGGCCGGGCTCACGCTGGAAGAAGATCGCCTCACCGAATTTGAAGATCTGTTTGAAGCCATCTGCCAGGAGCTGCTCTCGCCGGCTGACCTCACGCGAACCTTGGAGACGGATGGCGTGCTAGAAAGCGGTTATTTTTCGCTGGACGCTGTTCGACTGATGCAGCAAGCCGTATGGGGGCAAGCCTTTCCAGCCCCGCTGTTTGACGACACGTTTGACGTGACTCATCAGAAACTGTTGAAAGACCAGCACTTGAAACTACGGCTAAAAAAAGGTCAAACCCAGTTTGACGCCATACAGTTCAACTTTGTCGGCAGCGCACCCAACCGGATTCACGCCGCCTTTCGTTTGGACATCAATGAATGGAATGGCAATCAAACCGTGCAGCTACTGCTAGAACACTTTGATGCGGCGTAAAAACGTAAAAGTAGCCCCTACAGCTGCCCACCGCCTGTCACCAGCAGTTCCAGAAACGCTGTTTCAGATAGCGGCTTGGCCAGCAGATAGCCTTGAAACTCATCGCATGCCTGCCCACGCAGAAAGTCAAACTGCGCCTGATTCTCCACCCCTTCAGCCACGACTTTTTTGCGCAGGCTATGACACATCGAAATGATGGCGCTGGCAATCATCGCACCGTCATTTTCATGCTCGATCCCGGTGACCAGAGATCGATCAATTTTGATGATATCAAGAGGAAATTGGCGAATGTAGGATAAGGAAGAATAGCCTGTACCAAAATCATCCATCACCAGGCTGACACCGAGTCCTTTGAGCCCTTGCAACAGCGCCAGCGCGTGCCCACTATCACCAAGGAAGATGCTTTCCGTAATTTCCAGATCCACCAGCTCTGGCGGCAAACCTGCTTCCTTGATGAGTTCGCCCATGTGCGCAACAATCTTTTCGTCATTAAACAAACGTGGTGAAAGATTCACCGCTACGCTCAAAGCGTGGCCCGATATCTGCCGCCAACGACTCGCAGCAAGAAATGCCTTGCGCAAAATAATATCCGTCAACGGCACAATCAGTCCGGTTTCTTCAGCAATCGGAATAAACCGATCCGGGGCTACCGTGCCAAAGTCTTTGGTATGCCAGCGAGCCAAGGCTTCTGCACCGATAATGCGGCGTTGCTGGTCAACCTTGGGCTGAAAGGCAACGGAGAACTCTTCACGCTCAATTGCCTGGCGCATCGCGGCTTCTAACTGGAGCCGCTCGTCCGAAATGCGATTCATTTCCTGAGTAAAAAACTGGAAATTATTACGCCCCTGGGCTTTGGCCGCATACATGGCCACATCGGCATGCTTGAGCAGGGTTTGCTTATCCTCGCCATCCGATGGATACAGTGCAATGCCCATGCTTGCACCCACCTGCCAGTCACGCCCCATGAGCTGGATAGGCTGACTGACTTCCTGCAACACGCGCTTAAGTAAAGAAATAATCGACGCAATCTGATAGTGGTCGTTCAGCACCAGCACAAACTCATCGCCTCCCTGCCTTGCCACCGTATCTGCCGTACGCAAACAGCGCCGTAAACGTTGAGCCACTTCGACCAGCAGCGCATCTCCTGCCACATGCCCCAGACTGTCATTGATAAACTTGAA
>LNAQ01000020.1_pt1 | contig 24598 bp, 17 predicted proteins | sample 602591 | NCBI WGS metagenome assembly LNAQ01 (sample SAMN02440304, study PRJNA202911) | soil metagenome | biome: Subtropical and temperate rainforests or woodlands; isolation source: soil samples (1 kg each in a 20% v/v slurry with milli Q water) were... ... | reverse complement strand
GAGGACCGACGCGAATCGGTGGACCGCCACAAGGCCAAGGACGTCAACCGCAAGCCGCCGCGCATCGAGCCGGTGCTGCGGCCGGTCGAGATCGTCGACCGGGTGGAGGCCGAGCGCCAGGTGGAGCTGTTCGAGCCGGCACCCAACATCGCCCCCACGCTGCCACCGCTGAGTCTGCTCGACGACTCCGAGACCAAGGTCGTCGGCCTGTCGGCCGAGGCGCTGCAGGCACTCTCCAAGCGCCTCGAACTGAAGCTCGAAGAATTCGGCATCGAGGCGCACGTGGTGGAGGTCCACCCCGGCCCGGTCGTGACGCGCTTCGAGCTCGACCTGGCGGCCGGCGTGAAGGTCAGCCAGGTTACGGGCTTGGCCAAGGACCTGGCGCGCTCACTGTCGGTGATCAGCGTGCGCGTGGTGGAGGTCATCCCCGGCAAGTCCACCATCGGCATCGAAATCCCCAATGAACAGCGCGAGCTGATCCGCTTCGCGCAGACCCTGCGCTCGCGCGCCTACGACGACAGCCACTCGCCGCTGACGCTGGCGCTGGGCAAGGACATCCAGGGCATCCCGACCGTTGCGGACCTGGGCAAGATGCCGCATCTGCTGGTCTCCGGCACCACCGGCTCGGGCAAGTCGGTGGCGGTCAACGCCATGGTGCTGAGCCTGCTGTTCAAGGCCACGCCGGACGACGTGCGCATGATCATGATCGACCCCAAGATGCTGGAGCTGTCGGTCTACGAGGGCATCCCGCACCTGCTGTGCCCGGTGGTCACCGACATGAACGACGCGCACAACGCGCTGCGCTGGTCGGTGGCCGAGATGGAGCGCCGCTACAAGCGCATGGCGGCGCTGGGCGTGCGCAACATCGCCGGCTACAACCGCAAGGTGCGCGAGGCGGCCGAGGCCGGCACGCCGATCCCAGACCCCACGCCCGCCAAGCCGGCGGACTTCGAGGATGGCGAGGGCGAAATCGCCTACTGCGAGCCGCTGCCATACCTCGTCGTCATCGTCGACGAGTTCGCCGACATGATGATGGTGGTCGGCAAGAAGGTGGAGCAGCTGATCGCCCGCCTGGCGCAAAAGGCGCGCGCCGCAGGCGTGCATCTGATCCTGGCCACGCAGCGGCCGTCGGTGGACGTGATCACCGGCCTGATCAAGGCCAATATCCCGGCGCGCATCGCCTTTCAGGTGTCGTCCAAGATCGACTCGCGCACCATCCTCGACCAGATGGGCGCCGAGGCGCTGCTCGGCCACGGCGACATGCTGTACCTGCCACCGGGCACCTCCATCCCGACCCGCGTGCATGGCGCCTTCGTGTCGGACGAGGAAGTCCACCGCGTGGTGGCGCACCTGAAATCCACCGGCCGGCCGAATTACCGCGACGAGATCCTGCGCGGCGACTTTGGCGAGGACGGCAGCGAGGGCGGCAGTGCCCCGTTCGCCATCGGCGAGCGCGAGGAAGGCAGCGACGAGCTGTACGACAAGGCGGTGTTTTTGGTCACCAGCAGCCGCCGGGCCTCGGTGTCGGCGGTGCAGCGGCATCTGCGCATCGGCTACAACCGCGCTGCCCGGCTGGTGGAAGAAATGGAACGCGCCGGCATCGTCGGCCCGCTCAAGTCCAACGGCGCCCGCGACGTGCTGGCCGAAGCCCCGCCGGGAGGCTGACATGCGAGCCCGCATCCTCGTCGTGCTGCTCGGCCTGCTGGCCGGCCCGGCCCTGGCCGATGGCCTCGCCACGCTGGAACGGTTCTACACGAACACCCACACGCTGGCCGGGCGTTTCACGCAGACCGTCAGCGACGCCAACGGCACGGTGACGGAAACCAGCAGTGGGCAGTTCGCCATCCAGCGGCCGGGCCGCTTTCGCTGGGACTATCAGGCGCCCTACGAGCAGACCATCGTTGCCGACGGGCGCGAGCTGTGGGTGTACGAGCCGGACCTGGATCAGGTGACGGTGCGGCCGATCGACGCAGACACTGCCGACGCGCCGGGGCTGCTGCTGTCCGGGGCGGCGTTTCCGAGCAAGCTGTTCGACATCACCAGCGAAAAGGACGGCTGGCTGCGCCTGACCCCCAAACAGAAGGACAGCGGCCTTGGCGCCGTGCGCCTGAAACTGGCCGGCGACAGCGTGCAGGCCCTGCAACTCGACGACGGCCTGGGCCAGACCACGCGCATCGAATTGCTCGACCAGCAGCGCAACGGTTCCCTGCCGGCGGCGCGTTTCCGCTTCGAACCGCCGCCCGGCGTGGACGTGATCCGCGCCCTGCCGCAGCCGCCGACGGGCGGTAAACCGTAGCCGGCCCGTGGCAGGCGGCCCGCCCGACCTGTTCGACGCCGCCGCCGATCCGGGTCGGCCCCTGGCCGATCGCCTGCGCCCGCGCACGCTGGACGAGGTGCTGGGCCAGGATCATCTGCTGGCACCCGGCAAGCCGCTGCGGGTTGCCATCGAGGCCGACCTGCCGCGCTCGATGATCTTCTGGGGCCCGCCCGGCACCGGCAAGACCACGCTGGCGAGGGTGCTGGCGGCGCACACGCGGGCCGAGTTCATCACCCTGTCGGCGGTGCTGGCCGGCATCAAGGAAATCCGCGAAGCGGTGGAGCGCGCCCGCCAGGTGGCAGCCGCTGGCCGGCGCGCCGTGCTGTTCGTGGACGAGGTACACCGCTGGAACCGCGCCCAGCAGGACGCCCTGCTGCCGCACGTCGAGAACGGCACGGTCACCCTGATCGGCGCCACCACCGAGAATCCGTCCTTCGAGCTGAACAACGCGCTGCTGTCGCGGGCGCGCGTTTACCTGCTGCGCCCGCTCACCGTGGCCGACCTGGAGCGCCTGATCGAGCGCGCGCTGACCGACACCGAGCGCGGTCTGGGCGCGCTCACGATCCGCTTTGCCCCGGAGCTGCGCCCCACGCTGGCCGCAATGGCCGACGGCGACGCCCGCCGCCTGCTGGGCCTGCTGGAACTGGCCGCCGACATCGCGCCCGACACCGCCGACGGCCGGATCATCGACGAGGCGGTCCTCAAGGAACTGGCCGGCGAGAGCTGGCGCCGCTTCGACAAGGGCGGCGAGGCCTTCTACGACCAGATATCGGCCCTGCACAAGGCCGTGCGTGGCTCGGCGCCGGACGCGGCGCTGTACTGGCTGGCGCGCATGCTGGACGGCGGCTGCGAGCCGCTGTACATCGCCCGGCGCGTGCTGCGCATGGCCAGTGAAGACATCGGTCTGGCCGACCCGCGGGCCCTGACCCTGGCGCTCGAGGCCCTGCAGACCTACGAGCGCCTGGGCTCGCCGGAAGGCGAACTGGCGATCGCGCAGGCGGTCACTTATCTGGCCTGCGCGCCCAAGAGCAATGCGCTGTATACGGCCTTCGATGCCGCCATGGCCGACGCCCGCCAGTTCGGCTCCCTGCCGCCGCCGCTGCGTATCCGCAACGCCCCGACCAGGCTCATGAAGCAGCTCGGCTACGGCAAGGGCTACCGCTACGCGCACGACGAAGCCGGTGCCTACGCCGCCGGCGAGCGCTATTTCCCGGATGAGATGCCCGACCGCCGCTACTACCAGCCCAGCGACCGCGGCCTCGAGCGGCGCCTGGCCGAACACCTTGCGCAACTGCGCGCCCGCGACCGCGAGGCCGGCGAGCAGTGAACGGCGCCGTACTGGCGGCCGTCGCACTGGGCGGCGCGCTGGGCTCCGTGGTGCGCTATCTGGCCGTCAATGGCCTGGCCGGGTGGCTGGGCCGGGCCTTTCCGTATGGCACGCTGGCGGTCAACGTCGTCGGCTCCTTCCTGATGGGCCTGGCGCTGGCGCTGCTGGTGCAGCGCGGGCTGCTGGGCGAACCCTGGCGCGCCGGCCTGATGGTGGGCGTGCTGGGCGGCTTCACCACCTTTTCCGCCTTTGCCGGCGAGACGCTGCTGCTGGCCCAGCAGCGCCCGGCCGTGGCACTGCTCAACATCGGCCTGCATTTGGCGCTGTGCCTGCTGGCGGTGTGGGCGGGTGCCAGAGTCGCGGGCTGACCGGCGGCTAAGCAAAAGCACCCATATCCACGCGCGTCGTATTGACATTGACTCTCAAGTCGAGTGCCATGCGCTGACAATCCGGCTCCGGACGACGGCGCTGCGCGCCGATCACGCCCGCTCACGGCCAACGGACCGCACGTACCCGCATCGGTTTTCGGGTGACAAAACAATGAAGCTCGGTGGAGAACGCATGGCGCATGCAAGCGCTCGCTCCGGCCATACCTCGGGCACGGGCAGCCGTCATCCGGCGGGCCGTGCGCTCCTCGCGGTGACCCTGCTGGCCGGCTGCGCCGATACGGTTGGCTCCCCTGCCATCTCATGGAATGGCTTCGGAACCCTGGGCGCGGTTCGCTCCGACCAGGACTACTCCGATGTGATCTCCAACGTATTTCTGCAGCCCAATGGCGCCGGTCACACCCGCCGTTGGGACCTGGGGGTGGACAGCAAGATCGGCGGCCAACTGGATGTCCGCTTCAGCCCCGAGCTTTCCGCCGTCCTGCAGGTGGTGTCCAAGCACCGCTACGACAATTCCTGGACGCCCGAGGTGGAGTGGGCGAACGTGAAATATCAATTCACTCCAACGTTCAGCGCCCGCCTGGGCCGCACCGTGGCCCCGATGTTCATGCGCTCGGACACGACGAACGTGGGTTATGCAAACCCGTGGCTGCGCGGTCCCCAGGAAATCTACGGCATGGTCCCCATCACCCACCTCGATGGGGTGGACCTGGCCTGGAATGTCGGTGTCGGTCCTGTCATGAATTCGTTTCAGGCCAATTTCGGATACAACCAATTCAAGGCCGTCGACGGCCTTGAAATCACCGGGAAAAATGCCTGGATCATCAGCGACACGGTCGAGTACGAAGACCTGACGCTGCGTGTCAGTTATCTGGCCGTGGACCTCAGCTTCGATTCCGCCGATCTGGACAGCCTCCTCGACGGCCTGTCGGGGGCCGGCGATAACCTCGTCACGGCCGGCTTTCCCCTGGAAGGTGGCCGCGCGCGTGCGCTGGCCAGGCGCTACGACCTCGATGAAACGCCGCTTGAAATCTTCAGCGTCGGCGCCCGCTTCAATCCCGGAGACTGGCTGCTGATGGGTGAATGGGCGCGGATGACCGATGCCGGGGTGCTGCCAGAGACGGACGGCTGGTACGTGACGGGCGGCTACCACTTTGGCAAGACCACGCCCTACGTCACGGTCGCCGAAGTCAACGCCAGGACGCCCTCGGAATCCGGAATACCGCTCGCCGGCCTGCCACCGGGTTCCCTGCGGGGTGCGGCGGGCGCGCTGAACAGCGGCCTTGATGCAGTACTCAGCGCCGCGGCCCCATCCCAGAAGAGCCTGACCCTGGGGCTTCGGTGGGATCTGCTGGACGCCGCCGCCCTGAAGTTCGAATACCAGCACATCCGCCTCGACGATCGGTCCGCCGGGCGCTTCGGCAACCTGCAGCCCGGGTTCCGGCCGGGGGGGAACGCGGATGTGTTCTCCATCGCCCTGGATTTCGTGTTCTGAGCGCCGGGGACGCAAATGCCGTTTCTTAAAGTCCCCGGCCTATCCAGGCTTGCCATGCTGCTCGCCCTTGCCGGCAACATCGCGGCGGCCGAGGTCGTCATTGTCGTTTCGCCACAGAACCCCACCACCACGCTCAGCACGCGCGAGGTGTCGAACATCTTTCTTGGCAAGGTCAATCGCTTCCCCAACGGCCAGCCTGCGGTACCGATCGACCAGCCCGAAGATTCGCGGCCGCGAAAAGAGTTTTACCGCGACGTCAGCAACCAACAACCGGCCGACATCAAGGCGTACTGGTCAAGGATGATTTTCACCGGACGGGGCCAGCCACCCATGGTGGTCGATGGCGACGAGCAGGTGAAGAAAACCCTGGCCGGCCGACCCGACGGTATCGGCTACATCGACCGCGCCGCAGTGGACGACAGCGTCAAGGTACTGGCCGTCCAGTAGGCCGCAGCGCCATCACGTGGAACCTGACAGCATGCGATTGAAGGAAGTGTCGAGGCGCCTGCTGGCGGCCTTGCGCCACGGGCTGAGCCGCGGCACGGAACCCGTGCTGCTGTTCCCCGGCCTGGCGATCCTGCTGCTGGGCGTGTTGTGGATTGCAACGGCCAGCCTGGCACGCCAGGAATACGCCAATGCGCGGGCCACCGCCGTGCTCACCACCCGCGAGCTGGCCGAAACCTACGAGGCCCAGATCGTGCGCGCCCTGCGTGAGATCGACCGCACCCTGAAGTGGGTCGCCTATACCCACGCATCGGACAACCACGAGTCCATCCTGGCCGAACTCGGCGACAAAGGCTTGTTGCTACCGGACTTTCTGTTCACGGTCAGCATCGCCGACGCCGACGGCAACGTCCGCGCCAGCACCCGGGTCGACGGGCGCGCGAACATCGCCGGTACGGATTACTTCGAGGCGCAGCGCACGCAGACCGTGTTTGCGGTCAGCGCCCCGCAGCCGAACCCGCACTCGCGCGACTGGACCCTGTACTTCAGCCGGCGTCTGGACAAGCCCGACGGCAGCTTTGCCGGGGCAGTCGTCATTGCCGTGGACGCGGCCTATTTCGTCAGCGGATACGAACAGGCTAAGCTGGGCCAGCACGGCTTCCTTGGCCTGCTGGGTACGGATGGCGTCTTCCGGGTCGGTCGCAGCGGCCAAACCGTGGCCGTCGGCGAGGTGGTCGACTACAAGAAAGTCGTTCCGGAAGCCGAAGCCGACATTGACCTGACCCGGGTATCGCTGTCGGACAACCGCTGGGACGGGGTGCGGCGTTACACGGCGGCGCGTGCCCTCTACGAGTTCCCGCTGGCCGTGGTCGTCGGCCTGTCGGAGGACGAGCGGTTACTGCCGGCCGCCGCCCGGGTGCGTGGCTATCTGCTGCGCAGCGGTGCCGCCAGCCTGGCGCTGCTCGCCCTCATGGCCGTGCTCGGCCGCCTGAGCTGGCAGCTTCAGCAAAGCCGGCAACGGGCCGCGCAGGAGCAGATCGAGCACGCCGAGCGCATCCAATACATCGCGCATCACGACAGCCTGACCGACCTGCCCAACCGCGGCTTTTTCAGCCACATGCTGAACCAGGTGCTGGCGCTGGCCAAACGCTACAACCGCGAACTGGCGGTGCTGTTTCTGGACCTTGACCGCTTCAAGCTGATCAACGACACCCTGGGCCACGACGCCGGGGACGCGCTGTTGCAGGAGGTAGCCCGCCGCTTGACGGCCGCCGTACGTGAAAGCGACGTGGTGGCAAGGCTGGGCGGCGACGAGTTCATCGTCCTGCTGCCGGAGCAATGCGACGAAGCCAGCCTGTTGACCGTCGCGCGGCGGGTGCTCGATTCGGTCGGCAAGCCGTACGATTTGCTCGGACACGAGTTTCGGATCACGGTCAGCATCGGCGTCAGCCGCTATCCGCATGACGCCCAGGACGAACAGTCCCTGCTCAAGACGGCCGACATCGCGATGTACCGCGCCAAGGAAAAGGGCCGCAACACTTTTCACTTCTACTCCGGGGCCGAGAACACGACGACCCTTGAGCACCTGAGCCTGGAATCGGCGCTGCAACTGGCGCTGGAGCGGCAGGAGTTCGCCGTCCACTATCAGAACCAGCTGGACCTGAACACCGGCGAAGTCACTGGCATGGAGGCACTGCTGCGCTGGAGGCATCCGCAGCTCGGACTCGTCCTGCCGCTGCAGTTCCTGCCGCTGGCCGAGGAAAGCGGGCTCATCGTGCCGATCGGCAAATGGGTGATCGAAACCGCCTGCCGGGATTGCATGGCCATGCAACAGGCAAGCGGGCGGCGACTGACCGTGTCGGTCAACCTCTCGGCCCGGCAGTTTGCCGACGACAACCTCACCCGCGACCTGGAAGCGATCCTCCAAAGGACCGGCATCGAGCCGGGCCTGCTGGAGCTCGGCGTCACCGAAAGCGTGCTGCTGACCGACATCTACCGGGCGGTGGCGATACTCGGCGACATCAGGGCGCTGGGCGTGCGGGTGGCCATCGACAATTTCGGTGCCAGCTACTCGTCCCTGTCGACGCTGCGCCGGTTCCGCTTCGACACCGTCAACATCGACGGCAGCGTCATACGTGATTACGCGCACAGCCCGGAGGACCGGAAACTGACCGAGGCGACCATCGCCATGGGCAAGGACCTGGCCTTCACCGTGGTGGCCGAGGGTGTGGAAACGGAGGACCAGGCGCAGTTCCTGCGCGCCGTGGCCTGCGACAAGGCCCAGGGTTTCTATTTCGGGCGCCCGGCACCGCACGATTCGGCGCAGTCGACGCCGTAGACGGCGCGCCGCTCCGGGGCAGCGTCGGAAAACTGTGGGAGCGCGGCTGTGGCGGGCGATCATCGCGCAGCGAGGCTGCGTTTGTACCCGGGGTTTTCCATGGCGGGCGCCAGCTTGGCGGGCGGGGCGCCTGATCGCTCCGCCATGCGGGGTCATGAACTGCATGTACAGGATTCTGAATGCCTCCAAGGCGCTTCTGCTGACGGTTTTGATCGGCACCGCGGCCTGCGCCGAAACGCCGCCGACGCCGCTGGAAGCCGTCGGCTACAGCCGCCACAGCACGTCCGAGGAAATCTCGGCCTACCTGGATGCGCTGGTCGCGCGCACTCCGGAGGTGGCGCGCACGGAGGTGCTCGGGCGCAGTGTGCAGGGCCGGCCGATCGAAGCGCTGCTGCTTGCGGCGCCGACGGCGAAGGCGGGCGCGCCGCGACTGAAGGTGCTGCTGGTCGGCTCCCAGCACGGCGGCGCCGAGCCGGCCGGTGGCGAGGCGCTGCTGGCCATCGCACGCGACCTGACCGAGGGCGACCTGCGTTCGCTCCTGGACGATCTGGACGTCGTGCTGATCCCGAACGCCAACCCCGACGGGCGCGATTTGCGGCGCCGCGCGAATGCCAACCGGGTCAACATCAACACCGATTTCGTGCTGCTCTCGCAGCCGGAGAGCCGCGCCCTCACGCAGGCCCTGGCCCGCTACGCGCCGCACGCCGTGCTCGACACCCACGAGTCGGCAGTGCTCAAGCGCACGACGCTGGCGCGCGAGGGCTACCTGACCGATTTCGACGCCCAGTTCGAGATCGCCAACAACCCGGCGCTGCCGGCCGGCCTGCGGGCCTTCGCGCAAGACCAGGTTCTGCCGGCGCTGCTCGCGCGCGTGTCGGCCGCCGGCCTGCCGGCGAATCACTACATCGGCGAGATCGTCAGCACCCGCCAGCCGATCACCAACGGCGGCCTCACGCTGCGCAACTTTCGCAACACCGCAGGCCTGACCGGTGCGCTGTCGGTGCTGGTGGAAACCCGGCTCGACCCGCGCCACGACCCGTTTGCGAGCTATCGCAACATCGCCGTGCGCGTGCAGCGGCAACAGCTGTGCATCCGCAGTTTTCTGGCCGAGGTGCAGGCGCGACGGGCGGCCATCCTGGCGCACACCGCCGCCGCTCGGGCTGCGCTGAAACCGCCCACGCTGACGCTGTTTGCCGGCTACGCGGCGGACCCGGATCACCCGACCGTCACCCTGCCGCTGCGCCGGCTGGACACGCGCGCGCTGGAGGCGATCCGCTTTGCCGATCATCGCCGGGTAGTCACCGCAGACACGATCCCGTACCCGCCGGCGCTGGTGGTGACCGAGCACACCGACCGGCTGCGCGAGCTACTCGATCACCACGGCATTCGCTTCACGACGCTGACGCAGGCGGCGCATATGACAGCAGTCGCCACGCGCTTTGCGGCGCGCCCGGGGCCGGCCGATCGGGTGTCCGCCCAGACGAGTGGGCGCACGCCGCTGACCGTCAAACCCGGCAGCCTGGTCATCGATCTTGCGCAGCCCGCCGGCCGCAAGGCATTGCTGCTGCTGGACCCGCGCTCGACCAGCAGCGTGTTCCGCTACCCGGACTACGCCGCGCTGGTGAGGCCGGCGGCCGATTTTTTCGTCTATCACGCGGCTGAGGCGCCGCCGTGATGGCGCTGCCGACGCCACTGGAAGCACACGCCTTCGGGCGCTATTCGGACAGCGCCCAGATCGCCGCTTACCTGCGTATGCTGGCCGCTGCCAGCGGCGGGAAGGCGGTGTTCGGCTGCGCCGGGCGGTCCGCGCTGGGGCGCGAAATTCCGGTTCTGCTGTGCGGCGTGACGGATCCGGCGCGCGTCGCCAGCGGCAAGCTGCGGGTCATGCTGGTCGGCTCCCTGCACGGCGCCTCCGAAGCCGCCGGCTGCGAGGCCCTGCTGTGCCTGGCGCGCGAGCTGCTGCTGGGCGAGCTGCGCGAGCTGCTGGATGTGTTCGAGCTGGTGCTGATCCCCAACGCCAACCCCGACGGGCGGGACGCGGACTCGTTTCGCAACGGCAACGGGGTCAACATCAACCGCGATTTCGTTCTACTGGAACAGCCTGAAAGTCGGGCGCTGGATGCCGCCGTGCGGCACTACGCCCCGGCGGTAGTGCTGGATGCCCACGAATCGGCGGTCCTGAAGCGCAGGACGCTCGGCCAGGAAGGCTACCTGACGGCCTTCGAGGCGCAGTTCGATGTCGCCAGCACGCCCGCCATCCCGGCTGCGCTGCGCGATTTCGCGACCGGCACCCTGCTGCCGCAACTGATCGCCGGCGTACAGGCGCGCGGCCTGCACGCGCAGCGCTACATCGGCGAGATCCGCTCGCGGAGCCAGCCGATCACGCACGGCGGCCTGACGCTGCGCATGTTCCGCAACAAGGCCGGCCTGCGCGGGCCGCTGACGGTGTTGCTCGAAACGCCGATGGAACCGAAGGCCGGGCAGTACGCGACCTATCGCGACATCGGCCCGCGCGTGCGCAAACAACTGCTGTGCATGCGGGTGTTTCTGGACTGCGTCCGCGCCAGTGCGCCGGCCATCCGGGCAGCGCAGGCGCGCGCCGTGCTGGAACTGGACGAGCCAACCTGCGCCCTGAACGGCAGCTACCTGCGCCACCCACCGGACGCCACCCTCGCGCTGCCGCTGCGCGAACGCGCCAGCGGCACGCGGGTCCAGTCCACGTTTGCCGACCACCGTACGGTGATCGCGCAAGACCCGCTGCGCATTCCACCGCAGTACTTCGTCACCGAACACACGGATATGTTCGCCGAGCTGCTGGCGCGCCACGGGGTGGCCTTCGAAAGGCTTGCCGAGGCCATCGAGGTTCCCGTGGTGAGCGAGGTGTTCGCCGGCGGCGACGAGCCCGAGGCGGCCTGCCAGCGGATCGACGAACTCAACCACCACCGCCTCATCCCGGCCGGTGCCCTGCGTGTGCCACTATCGGGCAGCCACCGCCGTCTGGTGCCCTTGCTGCTGGAGCCGCGCTCGACCAGCAGCGTGTTTCGCTATCCGGCGTTTGCCGGCCTGCTGCAGCATGGGCAGCCGTTCTTCATCCCGCGCGGCGTGGACGAGAACTGATCGGCGAGCCGGCGCAGAATCGAATTTCCGGCATTTTCGAGAGGAGACAAGCAGCATGGAATACAGACAACTGGGCAACACCGGGCTGAAGGTCTCGGCCGTCGGCCTGGGCGGCAACGTGTTCGGCCCGCCGCGCCAGGACCTGCCTTCCAGCATCGCTACCGTGCACCGCGCGTTGGCACTGGGCGTCAACTTCATCGATACCGCCTACATCTACAACGACGGCCGCAGCGAGGAGTTTCTGGGCAAGGCCCTGGCCGGCCGGCGCGGCGAGGTGATCCTGGCCAGCAAGTGCAATCTGTTGAACATGGCCGCCGGCGAGTCGGTCGCCGCGCGCATCCGCAGCCACTGCGAGACCAGCCTGCGGCGCCTGGACACCGATTACCTGGACCTGCTGCAGCTGCACTTTCCCTTCCCGCAGGTATCGGCCGAGGAAATCCTGCAAGCCTTCGCGCCGCTGGTGCGCGAGGGCAAGGTGCGCCACATCGGTCAGTGCAACTACGCCGCCTGGCGCCATGCCGAGTCTCTGGGCGAAGCGGCCCGGCTGGGCCTGCCGGCGTTTGCCACTGCCCAGCACCAGTGCAGCCTGCTGGTGCGCGGCGCGCAGCTGGAACTGCTGCCGTTCTGCGAGGAAAAAGGCATCGGCTTTCTGCCGTACTTCCCGCTCGCCGCCGGCTTGCTCAGTGGTAAATACCGCCCCGGCGAGCCGGCCCCGGCCGGCACCCGCGGCGCCGCCGGCAGCCCCACCATCAGCCGCTTGCGCACGCCGGAAAACGAACGCCTGCTGGGCGCCCTGACCGAATTCGCCGCCGCCCGCGGTCACAGCCTGCTGGAACTGGCCTTCGCCTGGCTGTTGTCCCAGCCGGCCGTCAGCAGTGTCATTGCCGGCACCATGAGCCCGGCGCAGATCGAGGCCAACGTCAACGCCGGTCAGTGGCGGCTGGATGCCGACGACCGCACGGCGCTGGCCGAGCTGCTCGGTCCGGTCGTGCCCCTGTGGATGGCCGAACCGGACCTGGCGTCGTTTCGCTAAGGCTGGTGCCGCTCAGGCGGTGGCAAAGGCCCGGCGTGCGCGCTCGATGGTGGCTTCGATGGTCGCGGCATCGTGCGCGGCGGTGACGAAGCCGGCCTCGAATGCGGACGGGGCGAAGTTCAGTCCCTCGCCCAGCAAGGCCCGGAACAGGCGCCCGAAGCGGGCCACGTCGGCCTGCTGCGCCTCGGCCAGATCGCGCGGCGGGGCCCCGCGCAGAAAAAAACCGAACATACCGCCGACGTGGACGGTCGAGAACGGCACGCCCGCGGCGTCTGCAGCCGCCTGCAGCCCGGCGGTCAGGGCCGCTGCGGTCGCTTCCAGCCGCTCGTGGAAGCCGGGCTCCTGCACCAGCGCCAGCGTGGCCAGGCCCGCCGCCGTCGCCAGCGGATTGCCGGACAGCGTGCCGGCCTGATAGACCGGGCCGGCCGGCGCCATCTGCCCCATCAGATCGGCCCGCCCGCCGTAGGCGCCGACCGGCAGGCCGCCGCCGATCACCTTGCCCAGCGTGACCAGGTCCGCGGTCACGCCAAAGCGCGCCTGGGCACCGCCCAGGGCGACCCGAAAGCCGGTCATCACCTCGTCGAAGATCAGCAGCGCGCCGTGCCGGTCACAGACCCGGCGCAGGCCCTCCAGGAAGCCCGGCTGCGGCAGCACGCAGCCCATGTTGCCGGCCACCGGTTCCACGATGACCGCCGCAATCTCCGCGCCCCGATCGGCGAACAAGGCTTCGACGGCCGCCAGATCGTTGTACGGCGCAGTCAGCGTCAGCGCGGCCAGTTCCGCCGGCACGCCGGGCGAACTTGGCACGCCGAAGGTCAGCGCGCCGGAGCCGGCGTTCACCAGCAGGCTGTCGGCGTGGCCGTGGTAGCAGCCGGCGAACTTGAGCAGCAGTTTGCGGCCGGTGGCGGCGCGCGCCAGGCGGATGGCGCTCATGGTCGCCTCGGTGCCGGAATTGACCAGCCGCACCTGTTCCATGCCGGGCACCAGCCGGCACAGTGTCTCGGCCAGTTCCACCTCGGCCCCGGTCGGGGCACCGAACGACAGGCCGCGCGCGGCGGCGGCCTGCACCGCCTGCACCACGGTTGGCGCGGCGTGGCCCAGGATCACCGCGCCCCAGGAGCACACGTAGTCGATGTAGTCGGTGCCGTCCACGTCGCGCAGGCGCGCGCCGTGCGCCTCGGCGATGAACGGCGGCTGCCCGCCGACGGCGCCAAAGGCCCGCACCGGCGAATTCACGCCACCCGGAATCACCGCCAGCGCGCGCTCGAAAAGCCGCTGTGAGTGCTGCATGTGTCTGTCCATCATGGGTTCTTCCATAAAGCCGCCAGGGCACGGGCGGCCGCTTCAGTGTCCACGCCCGGCCCGAACAGGGCGCCGCCCACCGCCAGGGCGTCGGCGCCAGCCGCCAGCAGCGGGGCGGCATTGTCGGCCCGAATGCCGCCGATGCACACGATGGGGCAGCGCAGGCTGGCCCGCGCCGCGCGCAGCAGCTCGAGGCTGGCGTAGATCTCGCCGGGTTTGGTGCTGGACGGAAAGAACCGCCCGAAGGCGACGTGATCGGCGCCAGCGGTGAGTGCGGCCGGCGCAAGCGCCAGGCGGTCGTAGCAGGTGGCGCCGATCAGCGCCCTGGGTCCGAGGCGCACGCGGGCCAGGGCCGGCGACGGGTCATCCCGGCCCAGGTGTACGCCGTCGGCGCCGACGCTCAGCGCCAGGTCGATGTCGTCGTTGACGATGAAGGCCGCGCCGTGGCGGCTGCACAGCGCGCGCAGCGCCTGCGCTTCGGTCAACCGGCGGGACGAATCGACGGACTTGTCGCGGTACTGCACCACGGCCACGCCGCCGCGCAGCGCCGCCTCCACCCGCGCGATCAGTTCGGCGCCGGCCAGCAGCGAGGTGTCGGCCAGGGCGTACACGCCGCGGATGCTTGGGCGTCGGGCAGGCTCGGTTTCCATGCGTACAGTGTCACGGTGGCGGAGCGTTTTGCGCAAAACGGCATAAGCGCGGCATAAACTGGCATTTGCCCCAGCTTTCCTGCCGTTCCTAGAATCGAATCCCCGTTTTCTTTCGCACCCGGCCCAGCCGGCGGAGATCCCATGGCGCACATTTTCGACGACATCACGCAGACCATCGGCAACACGCCGCTGGTGCGCGTCCGCCGCATGATCCAAAGCGAGGCCACGGTGCTGGCCAAGCTGGAGTTCTTCAACCCGCTGTCGTCGGTCAAGGACCGCATCGGCCTGGCCATGATCGAGGCGGCCGAAAAAAGCGGCCAGCTGGTGCCCGGCGGCGAGATCATCGAACCGACCTCCGGCAACACCGGCATCGCGCTGGCCTTCGTGTGCGCGGCGCGCGGCTATCGCCTGACGCTGACCATGCCGGCCTCGATGAGCATCGAGCGGCGCAAGGTGCTGCGTGCGCTGGGCGCCGAGATCGTGCTCACGCCGGCCGAGAAGGGCATGACCGGCGCCATCGAACGCGCCCGCGAGCTGCTCGCCGAGCGGCCCGGCAGCATCATGCCCCAGCAGTTCGAGAACCCGGCCAATCCGGAGGTGCACCGGCGCACCACCGCCGAGGAAATCTGGCGCGATACCGACGGCCAGGTCGATTACCTGATCTCGGGCGTGGGCACCGGCGGCACCATCACCGGCGTGTCGGAGGTCATCAAGGCGCGTCGGCCGTCGTTCAAGGCCATTGCGGTCGAGCCCACGGCCTCGCCGGTGCTGTCCGGCGGCAAGCCCGGCCCGCACAAGATCCAGGGCATCGGCGCCGGCTTCGTGCCGGCGATCCTGAACACCGGCATCATCGACGAGGTGATCCAGGTCACCAATGAGGACGCCATGGCCTACGCCCGCCGCGCGGCCCAGGAAGAAGGCCTGTTCGTGGGCATCAGCTCCGGCGCCGCGCTGTGGGCGGCCGAGCAGATCGCCAAACGCCCGGAAGCGGCCGGCAAGACCATCGTGGCGATCATTCCGTCGGCCGGCGAGCGCTATCTGTCGACCGCGCTGTTCGCCGACATCGAGGTCTGATACCCCCGGCCGACCGTAGGGGCACGGCATGCCGTGCCCGCCGCCCCGCGGCCGGGTCGGTTCCACCCACGTAGGGGCGCGGCATGCCGTGCCCCCGCCGCCGGCCGCAGAATCGCCCGCCGCCTGGTGAATAATGACCGCCCCCCCCGGCCCAGCGCCCGTTCGCCGGCGCCTACGTTCACCCGTCCCAAGGAGTTCCCATGCGCACCTCGCGCTTTCTGCTGGCCACCCTGCGCGAAGACCCGTCCGACGCGGAGGTGATCAGCCAGCGCCTGATGCTGCGCGCCGGCATGATCAGCCGCCTGGCGGCCGGCATCTACAGCTGGCTGCCGCTGGGGCTGCGGGTACTGCGCCGCGCCGAGCGCGTGGTGCGGGAGGAGATGGACGCCGTGGGCGCGCAGGAGCTGCTGATGCCGGCGGTGCAGCCAGCCGAGCTGTGGCAGGAGTCGGCCCGCTGGGAAAAATACGGCCCCGAACTGCTGCGCATCAGGGACCGCCACCAGCGCGAGTTCTGCTTCGGCCCCACGCACGAGGAAGTCATCACCGACATCGTGCGCCAGAAGGTGAGCAGCTACCGGCAACTGCCGGCCTGCTTCTACCAGATCCAGACCAAGTTCCGGGATGAGATCCGGCCGCGTTTCGGCCTGATGCGGGCACGCGAGTTCCTGATGAAGGACGCCTACTCCTTCCACCGTGACGAGGCCAGCCTGGACGACACCTATCAGGCCATGCACGGCGCCTACAGCGCCATCTTCAGCCGGCTGGGCCTGAAGTTCCGCGCCGTGGCGGCCGACACCGGCAGCATCGGCGGCGCCAGCTCGCACGAATTCCACGTGCTGGCCGACTCCGGCGAGGACGCCATCGCCTACTCGCAAGGCGGTTATGCCGCCAACGTGGAACTGGCTCCGGCGCCACCGGCGCCGCCGCGTCCGGCACCCTCAGCGCAGCGCGAATCGGTGCGCACGCCCGGCCAGCACAGCATCGCCGAGGTCAGCGCATTCCTGAATGTGCCGGCCGAGCGCATCGTGAAAACCCTGATCGTGCGCGGCGCCGACGGCGGACTGGTGGCGCTGCTGCTGCGCGGCGATCATGAGCTCAACGCCGTCAAGGCCCTGCGCCTGCCGCAGATCGCCCAGCCGCTGCAGTTCGCCACCCCGGCCGATGTACGGACCGCGCTGGGCTGCGATTTCGGGTCGGTCGGACCGGTGGACTTTCCAGGTCCGGTGATTGCCGACCACGCCGCCGCCGCGCTGGCCGATTTCGTGTGCGGCGCCAACGCCGACGGCTATCACCTCAGCGGTGTCAACTTCGGCCGCGACCTGCCGGAGCCGGAAACCGCCGACATCCGCAACGTGCTGGCCGGCGAGCCGGCGCCGGACGGCAGCGGGCCGCTGGCCATCGCCCGCGGCATCGAGGTCGGCCACGTGTTCAAGCTGGGCACCGTCTACAGCGAGAAGCTCGCCTGCACGGTGCTGGACGAAAACGGCCGCGACGCCGTCATGACCATGGGCTGCTACGGCATCGGCGTCTCGCGCGTGGTGGCTGCCGCCGTGGAACAGAACCACGACGCGCGCGGCATCGTCTGGCCGCAGGCCCTGGCGCCATTCGAGGTGGCGCTGGTGCCGATCAACCTGCACAAGTCGCCGGCCGTCGCCGAAGCGACCGAAAAGCTCTACGCGCAGCTGACCGCCGCCGGCGTGGACGTGCTGCTCGACGACCGCCCGGAGCGGCCGGGCGTGATGTTCGCCGACATGGATCTGATCGGCATCCCGCATCGGCTGGTGATCGGCGAGCGCGGTCTGAAGGACGGCCAGGTCGAGCACAAGGCGCGCCGCGACGAGGCGGCGCAGAACATCCCACTGGCCGAGGCCACCGGCTTCATCCGCAAGGCGCTGGCCGGCGCCTGACCGATGCTGCGTGTCCGGCAGGCCATTTTCCGGTAGGAGCCCGGCTCAGCCGGGCGATTGCGGTCAATGACGATCGCCCGGCAAAGCCGCGCTGCTACCTGAAGGCCGGCATCACCTGCGTGGCGAACAGTTCCTGCGTGCGCCGATGCTGTTCCAGCGTCAGGCCGCCCTGCGGGCCGCGCGGCAGCACCTGGATGGCGAACTCGTCCAGTGCCTCCTTGCCCAGGAAATCCGCCACGCGGCTGGCGATCTGCGCCGGCGTGCCGACCCACACCATCTCCTGCGCCAGGATGTCGTCGTAGCTCAGGGTCATCATCTGGTTCATGGCATCGCTGGCGTAGAAGCCATAGCCGGAAGCCAGCAGGCGGTCGCGGTTCATGGTGATGGCATCGTCCTTGCGCAGGAAGCGCAATTCCTTCGCTTCCGCCGCCGATTTCGCCACCTTGGCCAGCGAGATGGTCTCGAAGGCCTGGGCCACCGGCGGCATCGGTCCTTTCGGATCCGCCGCTCGCTGCGGCTGATAGCGGATCAGCATCTCGGCGCAACCGCCCCAGCCGGGAATGAGCCCGACGCCGACTTCGACCAGGCCGATATAACTCTCGGCATGGGCCTGGATCGCCGCGCAATGCAGCAAGACCTCGCAGCCGCCACCCAAAGCCATGCCGCTCGGGGCGCCGACGACCGGGAAGGGCGCGTATTTGATCGCCTTGTAGACGGCGATGCCCTGGCCGATCATGTCGTCGATCATCGGCCACATCGAGATATTGGCGGCGAAGAGCGCCAGGCCGATATTGGCGCCGACCGAGAAATTATCCGCCTCGTTATGCAGCACCAGTGCCTTCATGTTTTTGCCGACGTGATCGAGCGACTGCTTGATCAGCATCAGCATATCGGGGTCGACGGAATTCATCTTGCTGTGGAATTCCAGGCAGGCGATTCCATCGCCGATATCCCACAAACTGGCCGAGCCGTTCTTCAGGATCGGCTTGGAGGCGAGCTTGATATCGCTGAGTAACAGCACACCCGCAGCACGCTGCACCGGATGATAGGCGCCGTCGAGGCCGAGATACTGCAGCTTGCCGTTCTCGACCTTGTAGAAGCCACCGGCTTTCGCCGCCTTGGCCAGCAGATCCGGCACCGGCTTGCCGTCCTTTTGCAGGGCCTCGGCAAACCAGGCGGCGCCCAATTGGTCGATCATCTCGAAAGGGCCGCGCTTGAAGTTGAAGCCGGTCTTCATCGCCTGATCGACGCCGACGATATCGTCGGCAATGGCCGGCACCAGCGAGGCGGCATAGCTCAGCAGGCCGGAGAGCACCCGCCAGGCATATTGGCCGCCGAGATCGGGATGGCTGACCAGCACCCGCAACCCGCCTTTCGCCGCATCGGCCGAGTCAAGCCTGGCGGCGATCGACGGCGCATAGCTGCCGGTCTTCAGGTCGATCGATTCCTTGACCCTCTTGCCGCCTTCGGTGTTCAGGCGATAGAAGCCGCCTTTGCCTTTGCGGCCGGTATAGCCATCCGCGATCATCTTGGTGAGCAGCGGGAAGTCACGGCGGATCTTGAGATATTCGTCTCCCGGCGGCAGCGAGGCCGCCATCGAGGAATCGACATGGGGCATGAGGTCGAGACCGACCAGGTCGAGCAAAGCGAAGATGCCGGTCTTCGGTGCACCGATCGGCCGTCCCATGATGGCATCGGCCTGCTCCACTGTCAGGCCGAGATCGAGCGCTGCCGTCACCGCTGCCTGCATCCAATAGACGCCGATGCGATTGGCGACGAAACCCGGCGTGTCCTTGGCGCGCACAATGGTCTTGCCCAGCGTCACGTCGCCGAAAGCGGCGATCCGCTCGATCTGCTTCGGGTCGGTCCTGGCGCCACCCACCACTTCCAGCAGCCGCATGTAGCGCGGCGGGTTGAAGAAATGGGTGATGCAGAAATCCCGCTCGAAGCTCTCGGGCAGGCCTTGCGTCAATTGCGTGAGCGGAATGGTCGAGGTGTTGGAGGAGATGATGGCGCCCGGCTTCTTCTTGTCGGTCAGCTTCTTGTAGAGCGATTGCTTGATCTCGATCTTTTCGATCACAGCCTCGACGATCCAGTCGACATCCTTCAACTTGTCGAGATCGTCCTCGGTATTGCCCGGCGTGATCAGCCGCGCCGCCGCCCGTGACATCAGCGGCGCCGGATCGGCCTTCTGCAATTTCGCGATGGCGCCTTCGGCGATGGCGTTTCTATTGGCTGCGCCCTTTGCTGTGGCATTTGGGGGCACGATATCCAGCAGCAGCACCGGCACGCCGGCATTGGCGATCTGCGCCGCGATGCCGCTGCCCATCACGCCCGCCCCGATGACGCAGGCCTGCCGGATCGGTGTCGGACTGCTTGGCTCTCCCACTTTATCGCCTGCCATCACACCGCCTCCAGGATGGTGGCGATGCCCTGGCCGCCGCCGATACATTGCGTGGAGAGGGCGAATTGCTTGCCTTCCCGCTGCAGCAGCGCCGCCGCCTTGCCGGTGATGCGCGCCCCGGTGGCGCCCAAGGGATGGCCGATTGCAATGGCGCCGCCATCGAGATTGACTTTGGCGGGATCGATATCGAGATCGCGGATGCAGGCCAGCGATTGCGAGGCGAAGGCTTCGTTCAGCTCGATGACGTCGATATCCTTGATCGTCAAACCGGCGCGCTTCAGTGCCTTCTGCGTCGCCACCACGGGGCCGATCCCCATAATCTCCGGCGCACAGCCGGCGACGCCTACGGAGCGGATCTTCGCCAGTACCTTGAGGCCGTGGGCCTTGGCATAATCCGCCGAGGTCACCAGGCAGGCGGCGGAACCGTCGGTCAGCGGCGAGGAGGTGCCGGCGGTGACCGTGCCGTTCTGATCGAAAGCCGGCTTCAGACCGGCCAAAATCTCCGCCGTGGTGTCCTCGCGGATGCAGCCGTCGCTGCTGACGATCTCCTTGCCGACCTGCACGGGAATGATCTCATCGGTCAGCTTGCCGGCCTGGCGCGCGGCCCCCGCCTTGCGCTGGCTCTCGACCGCGAAGGCCTCCTGCTGCTGGCGGCTGATGCCGTATTTCCGGGCGACATTCTCCGCCGTATCGCCCATCGAGATATAGGCGGCGGGCAGGCGTTCGGTCAGTGCCGGATTGGGCAGCGGATTGAAACCCATCATCGGCACCCGCGACATCGATTCGATGCCGGCGCAGATGAAGACATCGCCGGCGCCGATGGCGATGGCGCCGGCCGCCGAATGGATGCCCTGCATCGAGGAGCCGCAGAAGCGGTTGATGGTAGCACCGCCGACGCTGATCGGCAGATCGGCAATCAGCCCGATCAACCGCGCCACATTGAGGCCCTGCTCGCCTTCGGGGAAGGCACAGCCGAGCAGCAGATCCTCCACGTCTTGGGTGTCGATACCGGTCCTGGCGACCAGCCCCTTCACCACCGCGGCGGCGAGATCGTCAGGTCGCATTTTCACCAGCGCGCCTTTGCCGGCGAAATGAAAGGGCGAGCGGACATAAGCCGCGATCACCGCTTCCTTCATGATGTCGTCTCCTTGCTGGAATCTGGGGATGGGCGTGACTGTGGCAGGCTACCGGCTTGTCCCTCGGTAAACTGGGCCGCAAACTGCGCGGCACGGGCGATCTCTTCCTCGATCAGAATTTTCTTCTGGATCTTGCCGATCACCGTCTTCGGCAGATTGGCACGAAACTCGATCTGCTTCGGCATTTCGATCGGCGACAGCCGGTTCTGCAGGAACTGGCTCAATTGGTCGGCGGTCAAATGCTGGTCGCTCTTCAGGGCGATGAAGGCTTTCACCGTCTGGCCGCGATAGGGATCGCCGACACCGATCACGGCGCATTCGCTGACGGCCGGGTGCTGATAGATCGCTTCTTCGACCACGCGTGGATAGACCTTATAGCCGCTGGCGGCGATCATTTCCTTCAGCCGGTCGGTGATGAAGACGAAGCCCTCGTCATCCATCCGGCCGACATCGCCGGTATGCAGCAGGCCATCGTCGATCACCTCGGCGGTCGCTTCCGGCTTCTGCCAATAGCCCATCATCACCTGCGGGCCGCGAAAGCAGATCTCGCCGATCTCGCCCGGCTTGACCGGCGTGCGGCGGTCGTCCAGCGAGACGATCTCGCAATCGGTCAGCGGGAAGGGCAGGCCGATCGAGCCGTCCTTGCTTGGCCGGTGCACCGGATTGGCGCAGGTGACGGGCGAGGCTTCCGACAAGCCATAGCCCTCCACCACTCGTGCCCCGGTCTTCGCTTCGAAAGCCCGGCGGACTTCCAGCGGCAGGGGTGCCCCACCGGAAATGCAGAATTTGAGCGAACTGAGATCGTAATCGTCGAGATCGGTCCGGTTAAGGAGCGCGGTCAGCAAGGTCGGTACCACCGGCATGGCGGTCGGGCGCTTCTTCTGGATGGCGCTCAGCAGGCGCTTGGCGTCGAAACGCGGCAGCAGGATCATCGCCCCGCCGACCGCCAGCGACCAGTTCATGACGCAGGTCATGGCAAAGGCATGGAACAGCGGCAGCACCCCGATCACCACGGTCGATTCATTGCTGACATTGGCGAACCAGGCCTGGCATTGCAGCGCATTGACATAGACATTGGCATGGCTGAGGGCGGCGCCCTTGGGCACGCCGGTGGTGCCGCCGGTATATTGCAGCAGCGCCACGGTCCGCAACGGTTCCACCGCGGCCGGCGTGAAGACGCCGTCATTGGCGATCAGATCGGCATAAGCGATATGTTTTTTATCGCGCCGGATATGGGCGAGGTCGCGGAACATCGCGATCGGCACCAGCAGATTCTTCGGAAAGGGCAGGCTCTCGGCAAAAGGGCAGACGATGATCGCCTGCAGCCGCGTGGTCTTTAATTGCGGTTCCAATTTGTCGTAGAGCGAATGCAGATCCAGCGTGACCATCATATCGGTCTGCGAATCCTCGATCTGATGGGCGATTTCCCGCTCGACATAAAGCGGGTTGAAATTGACCACCGTCGCGCCGCATTTCAGCACGGCGAAATAGAAGATGACGTAATAGGGACAATTGGGCAGGAACAGCCCGATCTTCATGCCCGGTTTCACGCCGAGCGCGGCCAATCCCTTGGCGGTGCGGTCCGACAGCTTCTTGATGTCGTTGTAAGTATACTGGCGGTCGAGAAAATCGACGCAGATACGCGATCCGAACTTGCCGGCACTGTCATCCAGCAGGCGATAAAGCGGTTGGGGAGTAATCGGGGCCGCCCAGTCAAGGCCGGGCGGATAACTCTTGACCCAGGGCCGTGTTGCCGCTTGTTCCTGGACTGCCATCGGCATGCGCGTAAGCATCCTCCCCAAACCCGGCGCGACCCTGTATCGGAGGAGCGCCAAACCCAGCGCGACCTTCAAGGCGGATCGTAAAGCCGGATCGTCCCATTCTTTGACGCCGCTTGCAAACGATTGGTTAACGTCGCGTCAATTTGCTTTGGTCAGCTGTTTTCCTTGCCGCGTCTCGTCGTGATAGACCAGCATGGCGGAGATATTGCGCCATTCGATCATCGCCACCATGCCGCCTTTCTCGGCGATGAAACGATATTGCGCCGTCTTGATCCTGGCCGGGCCGATCTTGCCGCGATAGGTCCATTTGATGAGGTCGGCATCGTAACTGCCGGCCGGCACGGTCACGCGGAACCGGCCGAGATAGGTATAGGTGACATCGAGGTTACCGTTGTAATCGATCTGGGTGGGATCATCGATATCGGCGACCTGAACCTGGATCCGCACCTCGCGGCTCTGGCCGGGTTTCAAACCCGGCAGGATCAGTGGTTCGCCCGGTGAAAAATGCGACACCACCTTCTGGTCCAGGTCGTATTCGCGGATTGTCGTCAGGCTGCCATCGGCGGCTTTCTCGAAGATATCGCGTCGCTTGCCGATGATGCTGTATTGCCAGCCGCTGGCGGATTCGCTGGCCGGGGCCTTGACGAAATGGTGGGTCTCGGTCGTGACATTGCCGTCATCGTCGCGCACCTGGAAAATGACGTCCGACTGCATATCGGTCATGTAACTTTCCGGCGCCAGCAGTGGCCGGGCCGGCAGGGCCTGGCCGACCACGCCGGTGCCGAGCAGGGACGTGATCTCGCTTTGATCCGCCGCCGAAAGCGGCACGACCTTGCCGGCCTCATCGGCGGCGGCGAAGGGTGAAACGGTGGTGATGCACCAGCACATGGCGATAACGGTCAGCACATCACGGCAAACGCTCAGGCGGGTTTCCGGCAGCATCTCGTCCTCCGATCTGGTTCAGCGCGCGTCTTGTTTAGGGTCTTGCCTCACAATTCTGTTTCAGGACTCGTCCTGACGATCCGTCAGGGTAATACCGATGGCGGCCAGGGTGACGCAGGCGATGGCGATCGTCATGCGCGGCTCCATCGCCTGGCCCAGGAAGATGCCGCCGACCAGGGCGCCGCAGGCCGGCTCCAAGGTCAGCAGGATACCATAGCTGCGGGCCGACATGCGGCGCAGTGCCTGGAACTCCATCGCCATGGGCAGCACCACCGTCAGCAAGGCGACGGCGAAAACGCCGGCCAGATCCAGCAGATGCGCCCCCAGCATGGTCCGCTCGGCCAAGGCGATCGGCAGCAGCATCGCTGTCGCCGCCCACATGGCGAAGGTGAGGCCGTCGATCCCCTGGAAGCAGCGCCCGGCCTGTTTGGCGATCGGCACGAAAGCCGCCCAGGCCAGCGCCGATAAAGCCGCCAGGCCGAGACCCAGCGCATCGAGATGACCGCCGATATCCGGCGTCAGCAGGCCGATGCCGAGCAGCGCGACGCCGATCCACAGGAAATGGATCAGCCGCCGCGTCAATGCGACGGCGAGCAAAAGCGGCCCCAGAAAGGCAATGGTCGAGGCAATCCCCAAGGGGATGTATTGCAGCGCCAGAAAGAACGGCAGCGCCATGCAGCTATCGACGAAGCCGAACAGCAGAATGAGGCGGGCATGCTGCCGCAACCGGCTGTCCAACCGGGGCGGCGCCGCCCCGGTCAGCACGGCGGCGGAAAAGCCGGTGCTCAGCAAAGTGGTGCCGGCCGGACCGAGATTGGTGAAGAGCACGGTCGCCAGGGCCGAACCGAGCTGCACCGCCAGGATCGAGAGCAGCAGCAGGGCGGTCGGCGGCACGCGGCCGAAACCGGCGGCGAGGCGTGCCTGCGCCGCCGTGATCTGCATCCT
>LNAQ01000019.1_pt1 | contig 24627 bp, 24 predicted proteins | sample 602591 | NCBI WGS metagenome assembly LNAQ01 (sample SAMN02440304, study PRJNA202911) | soil metagenome | biome: Subtropical and temperate rainforests or woodlands; isolation source: soil samples (1 kg each in a 20% v/v slurry with milli Q water) were... ... | reverse complement strand
CTTGTATGGCTTGCCCAGACCATGCTCAATTCGATGCCCAACGCGGTACAACCAGCCAGTACCTTCACGGCAAGGCGTGCATTGCCCACAGGACTCTTCAAAATAAAAATACGACAAGCGCTCCAACGCCTTGACCATGCAGGTTGACTCATCCATCACGATCACAGCGCCCGAACCCAGCATCGAGCCTGCCTTGGCGATGCTGTCGTAATCCATGGTGGTTTCCATCACCACATCCGCAGGCAACACAGGCGCGGAAGAACCGCCCGGAATCACGGCTTTGAGCTTGCGACCGCCACGCATCCCACCGGCCATCTCCAGCAAGGTGGCAAAGGGGGTGCCTAGCGGAACTTCATAATTGCCCGGCCGATTCACGTGGCCAGAAACGGAAAACAATTTTGTGCCGCCGTTATTAGGTTTGCCCATCGCCAAAAAGGCATCCCCGCCCATGCCCAAAATAAAGGGGATGGCGGCGAAAGTTTCGGTATTGTTAATGGTGGTGGGCTTGCCATACAAGCCATAGCTGGCGGGGAACGGTGGTTTAAAGCGTGGCTGCCCCTTTTTGCCTTCGATGGATTCGAGCAAACCTGTCTCTTCACCGCAAATGTAAGCACCATAACCATGGTGTGCAAACAGCTCAAAAGCGAAGGCGGAACCGCACACCGATGCGCCTAGATAACCCGCTGCGCGCGCCTCATCCAAAGCCTCTTCAAAGCGTTCATAGATGGAAAAAATTTCGCCATGGATATAGTTGTAACCGCGACTGGCGCCCATGGCGTAACCCGCAATGATCATGCCCTCAATGACCGCATGCGGATCAAAGCGCAATAAGTCACGATCCTTGAACGTGCCCGGCTCGCCCTCGTCTGAATTACAGACAACATATTTATCGCCTGGAAATGAGCGTGGCATGAAGCTCCACTTCAGCCCCGTTGGAAAGCCCGCGCCACCGCGTCCACGCAGGAGCGACTTTTTAATCTCGGCGATCAAATCGTCAGGCGACATATTGCCGCTCAAAATACGCTTCAATTGCGCGTAACCACCCCGCGCTTCGTAATCCCGCAAACGCCAACCGGCATCCCCCTGCGACCAGCCGGTGGTGAGTAACGGACTAATTGAGCCTAAGAGCGCCATATTATTTGCACTCCGCAAGCAATGCGTCAATTTGCGCCGGCAACATGAAGCTGCACATGCGCTTGTTATTGACTAACAAGACGGGCGCATCCCCGCAAGCACCCAGACATTCACCCTCCTTGAGAGTAAAGCGACCATCGGGCGTAGTTTCATTAAAACCAATGCCCAATTTCTCTTTCAGGTAATCAGCCGCATGCACGCCACCGGATAAAGCACAGGGCAAATTGGTGCATACGGTGAGCTTGTATTTACCCACAGGCTCCAGGTCATACATGTTGTAAAAACTCGCTACTTCATAAGCGGCAATGGGTGGCATACCAAGATAATGAGCGACAAACTCAATCGTCTCACGCACCAACCAGGACTTCTCATCCTGCGCAATCGCCAGTGCAGCCATCACCGCAGATTGCTTTTGGTCGGCTGGATATTTCGCAATTTCGCGATCAATTTTTTGCAATGATTCAGAACTCAACATACCCATTCCATTCGTGATTGATTGCGCTTATCGATCCGTGTCGCCCAGCACCAGATCAATGGTGCCAATAATCGCAGTGACATCGGCAATCATGTGACCCGTCGCCATTTCATTGACCGCAGCAAGGTGCGGAAAACCCGGTGAGCGCAACTTCAACCGATACGGTTTATTCGCGCCATCGGACACGGCCCAAACACCAAACTCGCCTTTGGGATGCTCAATAGCCGCATAAACCTCACCTGCTGGCACATGCATACCTTCGGTAAAGAGCTTGAAGTGGTGAATCAGCTCTTCCATATTGCCCTTCATCCTCTCGCGTGAAGGAGGCGCTACCTTGTGGTTATCCACGATCACAGGACCAGGGTTCGTGCGCAGCCAGCTGATGCACTGCTTCACGATACGGGTGGATTGACGCATCTCTTCCATACGCACCAGATAGCGATCGTAACAATCTCCATTCACACCGACCGGAATATCAAACGTCATTCGGTCATACACTTCATAAGGCTGTTTTTTACGCAAGTCCCACTCAACACCAGAGCCGCGCAACATGGGGCCAGTGCAGCCCAGCTGCAACGCACGCTCTGGCGAGAGCACACCCACACCCACCGTGCGCTGCTTCCAAATGCGGTTATCGGTCAGCAAGGACTCATATTCATCCAGGTAACCCGGAAAGCGATTGGTAAAGTCTTCCAGAAAATCCAGCAAAGAACCCTGTCGCGACTCATTCAATTGCCGCACATCCTCAGCGGATTTAAAGCGATTGACTTCGTATTGCGGCATACGGTCGGGTAAATCACGATACACCCCACCCGGCCGGTAATAAGCCGCATGCATGCGCGCGCCAGAAATCGCTTCATAAACATCCAGCAAATCTTCCCGCTCACGGAAGGTGTATAGCACCATAGCCATGGCGCCAATGTCCAGCGCGTGCGTACCGATGTTAAGCAAGTGGTTCAAGATACGCGTCACTTCGTCCATCATCACGCGAATGTATTGCGCGCGTAGCGGCACTTCCAGACCAATCAGCCGCTCAATCGCCATGCAATAGGCATGCTCGTTGCACATCATCGACACGTAATCCAGCCTATCCATATAGGGCACAGATTGAATCCATGTCCGGGTTTCAGCCAGCTTTTCGGTACCGCGATGCAATAAGCCAATATGCGGATCAGCACGTACAACCACTTCGCCATCCAGCTCCAGCACCAGACGCAGCACACCATGCGCAGCAGGATGTTGCGGGCCAAAGTTAATCGTGTAGTTTTTAATTTCAGCCATGATCAACACCTCTGGCGTAAAGATCTTCACGCACAATGCGTGGCGTGACTTCGCGCGGTTCTATTGTCACTGACTGATAAATCACCCGTTTTTGCTCGGCGTCATAACACATTTCAACATGGCCTGAGATCGGAAAATCCTTGCGGAAAGGATGACCAACAAAGCCATAATCTGTCAGGATGCGGCGCAAGTCATTGTGTCCATCAAACAAGATGCCAAAGAGATCGAACGCCTCCCGCTCATACCAGTTAGCTGACGCCCACACATCCGCCACAGAAGCCACCACCGGGAAGCTTGCATCGGGCGCATAAACCCTGACCCGCAAGCGCCAGTTATGCAAGAGAGAACTCAAATGGACGGTAACCGCAAAACGCCCCTCTTCACGACCGACAAATTCAGAATAATCAATACCACTCAAATCAATCAATTGCTCAAAACTCAACTCCGGTTGATCACGCAACTGACGCATCACCGCATGATAGTCACCCACACCAACCTCAAGCGTAAGTTCATTGAAAGCATGAGTTAAACCGAGAATACGGCCTGCTAAATGATGATTCAGCAGCGATTGCAAGCGTGTCAATGTCTGGTTCATACGCACGTCAGGTCCACAGTCAATTGAAGTTAGCGCGCAATCGTATTCGTACGCTTGATTTTGTTTTGCAACTGAATAATGCCGTAGAGCAAGGCTTCGGCCGTCGGGGGGCAGCCCGGAACATAGATATCAACCGGCACGATGCGATCACACCCACGCACAACAGAATAGGAGTAGTGATAATAACCACCACCATTCGCGCACGACCCCATGGAAATCACCCAACGCGGCTCAGCCATCTGGTCATAAACCTTGCGCAGGGCTGGCGCCATTTTGTTGGTGAGCGTACCCGCAACTATCATGACATCTGATTGGCGAGGGCTAGGACGAAAAACGACGCCAAAACGATCCAGATCGTAGCGCGAACAACCCGCATGAATCATCTCAACTGCGCAGCAAGCCAAGCCAAAACTCATTGGCCACATCGAACCCGTGCGCGCCCAGTTGATCAGCTTATCGAGTGAAGCGGTAACAAAACCCTCTTGCAGAACACCTTCAATGCTCATGGCGGTAACCTACTCCCAATCCAGTGCGCCCTTGACCCACGCATAAACATAGCCAATGACAAGAATACCAAGAAAAACGAGCATTTCAATAAACCCGAAAAGCCTCACCGCTTCAGCATTCACAATCTCCTTAAAGATAGACGCCCACGGAAAAAGAAAAGCAATTTCCAAGTCAAACAAAATAAAGAGAATCGCAATGAGATAATAGCGCACGTCAAATTTCATGCGCGCATCTTCAAAGGGAGCAAAGCCACACTCAAAAGGAGAGAGCTTTTCAGCATCCGGCCGATTAGGGGCAATCAGCCAACCAAACAAAATGGGAGCACAGCCAAAAGCCAAGCCCACCAGAATAAAAATCAAGACAGGGAAATAATTTTCAAGCATGTCAGGAGGATACAGTACAGGAAGCACAGGGGGAGGGAAGGCAAAGCGCCCGGCGTCAATAACTCACTACATCAACCACAGCGCCACTAACCAACCAAAAAAATAACCATTACTGACCGTCTCTACAAAACTTCATCATAAATCACCATAAACATGGTGCCGACGGCGAGACTCGAACTCGCACAGCTTTCGCCACTACCCCCTCAAGATAGCGTGTCTACCAATTTCACCACGTCGGCTCGATACCTAGAAAACCACTTAAAAAACGTACTCAAAATCCAGGTCAAAATTATAGCGCAACCGATTCATCAACTCATGCATCGCAGCAAAAAATGTTACGGATATTCACTTACCTCAGCATGAAATTCACAGCGCGATTCAACGCGGAATATCATCCACCTTTGAAGCAGGCGAAACCGGCACAGGCACACCTGACTTGCTTACTGCATCAGGTGTCGAAGTTACAGCGGGCGCAGTGGGTGCCGCAGATGACGGACCAGGCATAGTCTTGTTCACTGCACTATCCATAACACTGCGCGAGACCTTGGGTTGGGAAGTGGCGAGATACGCTAGCGCCAAACTGGTACAAAAGAAGGTTGCAGCCAATACGCCAGTTGCCCTGGACATGAAGTTTGCCGATCCGGTTGCACCAAACAAGCTCCCTGATGACCCACCCCCGAAAGCCGCCCCCATATCCGCACCCTTGCCATGCTGAAGGAGCACAAGACCAATCACCCCCAAACCGGCCAGCACATGAATAACCAAAACGATAACCTGCATCAAACCCATATCAACCACCCCCAAATAAACCTATTAACAACCTTCCAAAAACTTCGCAAAAAACCACAAGCAAATCAAGCGCATGCCGCCGCAGAAATCGCTAAAAATTCATTCGCAACCAATGACGCACCACCAATCAGACCACCATCAATATCTGACTGGGCAAAAATCTCAGCAGCATTGCTTGCCTTGACACTGCCACCATACAAAATCCGCAGACCTCTTGCCAGTCCGGCGTCTTGAGGTGCAAAATACTCACGGATGGCAGCGTGCACAGCTTGCGCTTGTTCGGGCGCCGCCGTTTTACCAGTACCGATCGCCCACACCGGCTCATAAGCAATAATGGCTTTTGCAAAAGCAGTTGTACCGCACTTCGCCACCACTGCCTCTAACTGCCGCTGAATGACTAATTGCGTGACACCAGATTCCCGTTCAGCCAAACTTTCACCCACGCACAAAACGGGTGTCAGGCCAACCGCGTGCGCCGCTAAAAATTTAGCCGCAACCACTTCATCGGTATCACCAAAAAATGAACGTCGCTCTGAATGACCGACCAAGACATAGCGGCAGCTGAAATCAACCAGCATGCTACCGCTCACTTCGCCGGTCCAAGCACCTTGCGCATGCTCCGAAACATCCTGTGCACCCCAGCCGATAGCGCTGCCTTCGAGCAACTGATTCGCCTGCGCAAGATAAGGATAAGGCACACACACGGCAAGCTCAACAGGCTGATTAGCAATTTGTTTATCCACACCCGTGCGAATAGCATCTAATAAAGCAGCGTTGACAGCCAAGCTGCCATGCATCTTCCAGTTACCGACGACTAATTTTTGACGCATGGAAGCCCGAAGCCCAAAATAAACGCATTGCGTGAAGTGGCAAATTATAAAGCGCACCCACGGATAATGCCAGACGCGACTTCGTTGACCGGCAAAAGCCAGTGCTCAAAAAATGGCGAAATGAGGATTTTTTAATGAGAAACGATTCATCCCAAAGCAGCATTTCCCACCAGTAGATGATCAATACTGCCCCACAGCATCCTCTTCGGATATGCATAGAAAACGAAGAATAATCAAGCACTCGCAAGCACTTCGGACTAACCTCAATAACAACACAAAATAAATAAAAAAACTAGCGACAGCGCATTGCCATACCGCTCGCAAAAACCATTGCAAATTAACCAAACCGCCCGGTAATATAATCTTCCGTTTGTTTTTTCTGTGGCTTGATGAAAATCTGATCGGTCACCCCAAACTCGATCAACTCACCCAAATACATATAGGCGGTGTAATCCGACATGCGCGCAGCTTGTTGCATATTGTGGGTGACAATAACGATAGTGAACTCATCCTTGAGTTCAGTCACCAGCTCTTCAATGCGCATCGTCGAAATCGGATCAAGCGCCGAGGTCGGTTCATCAAGCAGCAAGACTTCAGGTTTTACGGCAATCCCACGCGCAATGCACAAACGCTGCTGCTGGCCACCCGACAGACTCATCCCGCTCTTATTGAGAGTATCTTTTACCTCACCCCACAGCGCCGCCTTTTTCAAGGCCCACTCAACCCGCTCGTCCATTTCAGCTCGCGACAGCTTTTCCTGCAATTTCACGCCAAAGGCAATATTGTCATAAATCGACATGGGGAAAGGCGTTGGCTTCTGGAAGACCATCCCTACCCGGGAGCGCAAGTAATTAATGTCAATGCTCTTATCAAGGATATTTGTCTTATCCAACAGCAAAGTACCTTCTGCACGCTGATCCGGATAAAGGTCGTACATGCGATTCATCGTTCGCAACAGCGTTGATTTACCACAACCGGATGGTCCGATAAAGGCGGTTACTTTGGTGCGATAGACATCAAGATTGATATTCTTTAAGGCGTGATACTTGCCGTAATAGAAATTAAAGTCTCTTACGGTGATCTGTGGCGTCATAGCTTCAGCAGTCTGAGTGTCATTCAACATGATTTCGTTCACGTCCAGAGGTTTATTCAATTAAATTCACCCAAGATCAATTCTTGTGTTTTTGGCGGAAAAAGACCCGCGCCAGAATATTAAGGCTTAGCACACCGAGCGTAATCAGAAAAACACCCGCCCACGCCATCCGCTGCCAATCCTCAAATGGACTCATGGCAAATTTGAAGATAGTCACCGGCAAAGTGGCCATAGGCTTGTTAAGATCAAGCGTCCAGAACTGGTTAGACAAGGAAGTAAATAGCAGTGGCGCAGTCTCGCCAGAAACCCTGGCAACTGCAAGCAAAATACCCGTCATGATCCCCGCAACCGATGCCCGCAACGTAACTTTGGTAATCACTTTCCACTTTGGCGTACCCAAGGCATACACTGCCTCCCGCAAATTATTGGGAACCAACACCAACATATTTTCCGTTGTGCGGATGACAACTGGAATAACCAATAATGCCAACGCAAAAATACCTGCCAAAGCTGAAAAATGACCGACTCTCGCCACAAACACCGCATACACAAAAAGACCAATCACAATCGACGGTGCTGACAAAAGAATATCGTTAATAAACAATGTACTACGTCCGAGCCAAGTATAACGTCCATACTCAGCCAGATAGACACCAGCGAGAACACCGAAGGGTGTACCAATCAGTGTAGCAAAACCTACCTGAATAAAACTCCCCACGATGGCATTGAGCAACCCACCTTCACTGCCTGGAGGGGGTGTCATCTTGGTAAAAAGATCCAGATTAAGCCCACCCAAACCCAGCTTAAAGACGCTCAACAATATCCAGAAAAGCCAAAAAAGACCGAAGACGACCGCAGTCATCGACATGGACAAGGCGAAATAATTGATCAGCTTGCGTTTAAATCTGATATCCATGACGAATCAGCTTTCCTTGCCCTGCTGTTTATTGAGCTTGAGCAACAACAGCTTGGAAAATACCAACACAATAAAGGTAATCAGAAACAAGATCAGCCCCAGTTCCATCAATGCAGCCGTATGAGTCGGCGACGCAGCCTCGCTGAACTCATTAGCCAGCGCGGAAGCAATCGAGTTGCCCGCTGCATAAAGCGAAGACGTATCCAACTGGGCAGAGTTACCAATCACGAAGGTGACTGCCATGGTCTCACCCAATGCCCGCCCCAAGCCAAGCATGATGCCGCCAATAACACCCGCACGGGTATAAGGCAACACAACCTTCCAGACAACCTCCCATGTCGTCGCACCCACTGCATAGGCCGACTCTTTAAGGATACCTGGCGTCACTTCAAAGACATCGCGCATCACTGACGCGATGAAAGGAATGATCATGATAGACAAAATCACCCCTGCGCTGAGCAGACCAATCCCCATGGGCGGGCCTTGAAACAGCCGACCTAGCAAAGGAATATGACCTAATGTATTACTCAGAAATGGCTGAATGTATTGACCAAACAATGGCGCAAAAATCAGCAAACCCCACATGCCATAAACAATACTTGGAATACCGGCCAGCAACTCTATAGCGATACCCAACGGACGCCGCAGCCATAAAGGCGACAATTCAGTCAGAAAGACAGCAATGCCAAAACTCACAGGCACTGCAATAATCAAAGCGATCAGCGATGTCACTAATGTGCCATAGACGGGTACCACCGCACCAAATTCATCCATGGGCGGATTCCACTCACGGCTCGCCAGAAAAGAGAAACCAAACTTTTGCAACGATGGCATCGCGCCATAGATTAAGGCAACAATAATCCCCAGCAACATCACCAAGGTCAGCACAGCAGACAAGCGCGTTAAATTAAGGAAAATCATGTCACCCAGACCCGCACTCCGCTTTGCACTATTGACCATGATTCCCTATCAACTCTATTAAACACTCAAAATTCGCACTAACAGCCTGCATCAGCAAAACGCTGACACAGACTATTAATGACGGAAGCGTATGTTACTTATAAACCGATGCGCCAGAAGCATCCTTGATGGAATTTTTCCATGTTGTGCGGATCAACTTGGTCAAACTGTCAGGCAAGGGAACATAATCGAGACTGGTGGCCATCCCATCGCCATTCTTGTACGCCCAGTCAAAGAATTTAAGCACTTCAGCCGCCTGCGCGGGCTTATCCTGCGCTTTGTGCATCAAGATAAACGTAGCGCCCGTGATAGGCCAAGCATCCTTACCCGGTTCATTGGTGAGGATTTCATAAAATGCGGCCTTAGTCCAGTCCGCATTGGCAGCAGCAGCTTTAAAGGTTTTTTCATCAGGCAAGGGGTAATAGCCTTCTGCATTTTGCAACAGGGCGTAGGTCATTTTGTTCTGCTTGGAATAGGCATATTCAACATAGCCAATTGCACCAGGAATGCGCTGAACGAACGCTGAAACCCCTTCATTGCCCTTACCACCCAAGCCTAACGGCCACTGCACCGCAGTACCCTCACCGACCTTTTGCTTCCACTCGGGGCTCACTTTAGATAAATAGTTGGTAAAAATGAAGGTCGTACCTGAACCATCAGCGCGACGCACAACGGCGATCGCTTGATCAGGCATGGAGAGCTTTGGGTTCAACGCGACGATGGCAGCATCATTCCATTTGGTAATTTTTCCCAAATAAATATCCGCCAGCACGGTTGGCGTCAGGCGCATTTCACCCGGCTTGACACCAGCGATATTAACCACCAAGACATTACCACCGATCACCGCCGGAAACTGAACCAAACCATCCTTTTCCAAGACCTCTGGTTTCAACGGCATATCTGACGCACCAAAATCCACCGTCTTGGCTGTGATTTGCTTGATACCACCGCCAGAACCAATCGACTGATAGTTGATCTTTGCCCCAGTGGCCTTGAAATAAGCTTCAGCCCACTTGCCATAAATAGGCGCAGGAAAAGTCGCACCAGCGCCAGTAATTTCAACCGCCTGCGCCTGGGTAAAGCCAATAAAACAAGTTGCCGAAACTACCGGTACCATCGCAAACTGCTTAATTTTCTTGAACATCATAGGACTGACCTCGATAGATAGAGTTAAGAAAGACTTGCCCACAGGTTCCATTTTGATAAAAAAACATCAAACGAAGACCAAGAACGGATCACCATCTTAATCCACCAACATGACAGAACCGTGACATTCAAGAGCACAAAGAATACCCCCACTGCATTTTTACTTAAATGTGGATTGACACTGCGCAGAACAAAAATTTAGACAAAAAAAATCCGCAACCCCTTGTTACTGCTGGTATTTGCGGATTTCTTGAATACTTAAAAAAGATTGCTGGTGCCGGGAGGGGGACTCGAACCCCCACACCTTGCGGCGGCGGATTTTGAGTCCGCTGCGTCTACCAATTCCGCCATCCCGGCCAGGAGTTAGCACGCCATACTACGCGTGCTTGCAGAGGCCAGCATTATGCCTCAAAGTCTAAAAATCATCAATGACTGGAGTGTCTATTTACATAAAATTTCCCTTTATCAAACAAAATCAACCAAGCCATCGCTGGGATAAACACTTAAACAATCAATGGCACAATCAACAAAGCCACAATATTGATGATTTTGATCAAAGGATTGATGGCCGGGCCTGCCGTATCTTTATACGGATCACCTACTGTATCTCCAGTCACTGCCGCCTTGTGTGCTTCTGAGCCCTTACCGCCGTAATGACCATCTTCTATATATTTTTTTGCGTTATCCCAAGCCCCGCCCCCTGTGGTCATGGAAATTGCAACAAAAATGCCCGTCACTATTGTCCCCATAAGAACCCCGCCCAGCGCCCGCACGCCAGCACCTGGCCCCATGATCGCGTTCATGCCAAAAGCTGTTGCCACAGGGACGACAACGGGGAGGAGTGAAGGAATCATCATCTCCTTGATCGCTGCTTTCGTGAGCATATCAACGCAAGTGCCATATTCTGGTTTAGCTTTGCCTTCCATGATGCCCTTGATATCACGGAACTGGCGGCGCACTTCAACCACCACCGCACCTGCGGAGCGGCCAACAGCCTCCATGGCCATCGCACCAAAGAGATAGGGGATCAAACCGCCAATAAACAAACCGATGATGACGGCTGGATCCGACAGGTCAAATGCAAAGTGCTTGCCTGTTGCCTCTATCCCGTGCGTAAAGTCTGCAAACAGCACTAACGACGCCAAGCCGGCAGAGCCGATGGCATAGCCTTTGGTAACTGCTTTGGTTGTATTGCCTACAGCATCCAGGGGGTCTGTAATGCCGCGTACGGAGTCAGGCAGGTTAGCCATTTCCGCGATGCCACCAGCGTTATCCGTAATCGGTCCATAAGCGTCAAGCGCAACCACAATCCCTGCCATGGAGAGCATGGATACAGCCGCAATTGCAATGCCATACAGGCCTGCCAGGGTATAAGAGGACCCAATCGCTGCACAAACAGACAATACTGGCCAAGCGGTTGACTTCATTGACACCCCCAGACCGGCAATGATGTTTGTGCCATGCCCTGTAGTTGAGGCTTCGGCAATATGGCGGACAGGCTTAAAGTCTGTACCGGTGTAATACTCGGTGATATACACCATCAGTCCGGTAAGGACCAAACCAACCACGGCAGCGCCATAAATACGCGCCTGCGAACCACCGCTAATGCCGAGCAGCGCATCCAGCAGATGATCATCAATCAACCAGGTGGTTAAAGGATAAAAGGCTATCAGAGCCATTACGCCCGAAACCAGCAAACCCTTGTAAAGGGCTTTCATGATTTTTGCATCAGGAGATGTTTTCACAAACATCGCTCCCACTATCGAAGCAATAATGGAGAAGCCGCCAAGCACTAAAGGATATGAAATAGCCGCTTCGGCTGTTAAGTCAGATGACTTGAACAGCAAGGCGCTCAACAACATAGTCGCCACGATTGTGACGGCATAGGTCTCGAATAAGTCCGCTGCCATGCCTGCACAATCACCGACGTTGTCCCCGACATTATCAGCAATGACAGCCGGGTTGCGTGGATCGTCTTCAGGAATTCCGGCTTCAACTTTACCCACTAAGTCCGCGCCAACATCCGCGCCTTTGGTGAAAATTCCGCCGCCTAAGCGGGCAAAAATAGAAATCAAGGAAGAGCCAAAACCCAAACCTACGAGCGGATGAACAACGCTTTCCAGCGTTGCGCCCGTGCCACCCAGATGCTTGAGAAAAACGTAATAGCCTGTCACACCCAAGAGGCCTAAACCAACGACCAGCATACCGGTGATCGCCCCGCCACGGAAGGCAACATTTAATGCCTCATTTAATCCAGTGCGGGCGGCTTCCGCCGTTCTTACATTAGCCCGGACGGAAACATTCATGCCAATGTAACCTGCAGCGCCAGACAACACGGCACCCAGGATAAAACCTGCGGCTGTTTTCCACCCAAGCGTGAAGAAAATAACCAGGGAGAGCACGATGCCAACGATACCAATGCTGGTGTACTGTCGATTCAGGTAGGCTTGAGCGCCCTCTTGAATGGCTGCGGCAATTTCACGCATTCGCTCGTTACCGGCAGGTTGCGCCAGTATCCATCGGCTTGAGATGCCGCCATAAATAATGGCCACCATTGAACAGATCAACGCAAACATTAACCCTGACGACATACTCTCTCTCCTTTGCTCATTACATCACAGTGAAAAACTCTCCAGCTTTTTAGCCACGCTATTATTTTTCAAACTGACATACTCTGGCAAACCATCCTTAAACGGGGGGGGGGCTTCACCCGCAATTAAAGGTGCAAGATAAGCCCTTGCTGCGGCGGTAATGCCAAAACCGTCAGAAGTAATGAACTCCGGCGGCATTTTTCGCTCAACATTCGCCACTTGATCTAACGGCGCTTCAATAATGTCCCACCGATAGGGCTTGTCTGCTAGCCGACGAATGGCAGGCATTACCGCGTTTTTCCCTGCCAGCGCCATTTCCACTGCCGCTTTACCTACAGCATAGGCTTGGTCAACATCGGTTTTTGAGGCAATATGCCGTGCCGCACGCTGCAAATAATCTGCAACCGCCCAGTGAAACTTATAACCCAGCTTATCTTTAACCAGCTGCGCAATCTGCGGCCCGATGCCGCCTAACTGCGCGTGACCAAAGGCATCTGTCGTACCGGCACCGGCCATCAACTTGCCATCGGGACCACATAAGCCTTCAGAGACGGCAATCGCGCAATAGCCGTAGCGATCCACATTCTCCTTGACCCTGGCCAGGAACTTGGCCTCGTCGAATTTAACTTCCGGCAGTAACAGCAAGTGCGGTGCCTCGCCCTCATTGCGTGCAGCAAGCGCACATGCGGCAGTAATCCAACCGGCATGGCGTCCCATGACTTCAAAAACGAATACCTTGGTTGATGTTCTCGCCATGGAGGCGACATCCAGCCCGGCTTCACGCATCGAGGTCGCCACATATTTCGCCACCGAGCCAAAGCCTGGACAGGTATCCGTCAGGGGCAAATCGTTATCCACGGTTTTAGGGATATGAATTGCCTGCAAGGGATAGCCAAGGTTTGCTGACAGCTGCGAGACCTTAAGGCAGGTGTCAGCCGAATCCCCACCGCCGTTGTAAAAAAAGTAGCCAATATCGTGGGCTCGGAAGACTTCAATCAAGCGCTCGAATTCGCGGCGGCTTTGCTCAAGGCTTTTGAGCTTGTAGCGACATGAACCAAATGCCCCGCCGGGCGTATGGCGCAAGCTCGCGATGTCTTCTGCAGACTCCACTGATGTGTCAATCAAGTCTTCGGTCAGCGCACCGATAATGCCATCCCTGCCCGCCAATACCTTGCCAATTCGATCAGGATGCGCACGTGCCGTTTCAATGACACCGCAAGCGGATGTGTTGATGACCGCCGTCACCCCCCCTGATTGAGCATAAAAAGCGTTTTTAATCATCATGTCAAAACACTCACTTAAAAATTAATACCAAAAGATTCAAACCAGAACGCTGAGCAATTTCTCGGTAATGCTATTGACCGGGCCCATGCCATCCAAATGCATATACTTAGGCGCACTAGCCCCCCCTTGCGCCGCCCAAGCCTGATAATAATTCACCAAAGGCAGGGTTTGCGCACGGTAAACCTCCAGACGCTTTTTCACTGTTTCTTCGCGATCATCGTCACGCTGAATCAAAGGCTCCCCCGTGATGTCATCTTCACCTTCAACTTTTGGTGGATTAAACACCACGTGATAGGTACGCCCAGAACCCGGATGGACACGACGTCCACCCATCCGCATCACAATTTCACTATCCGGCACGTCAATTTCAACCACATAATCAATGGCTACACCCTCAGCTTTCATGGCTTCCGCCTGCGGTATGGTGCGCGGGAAACCATCGAGCAAATAACCATTCGCACAATCTGCTTCTTTTAAGCGCTCCTTGACCAAGCCGATAATAATGTCGTCAGATACTAAACCGCCCGCATCCATGATTGTTTTAGCTTCCTGCCCCAAGGGCGTACCCGCCTTGACCGCAGCCCGGAGCATGTCGCCCGTGGAAATTTGGGCGATATTGAATTTTTTTGTAATAGTTGCTGCTTGGGTACCCTTACCTGCACCAGGTGGCCCCAGAAGAATCAAACGCATAGCTAGTCAAACTCCGAATAGATGGTTAAAGCAATTAAAAACTTTTTTGATTTTTTTGTTCGAGTGAAGATACCGTCAATTGGCAGACAGGTCAAACTGACCGAAGAGTTGCCGGACACGGGTTAAATCTTCTTCTGTATCCACGCCCGGCGCAGGCGCTTCTCCACAATCCAGCACACGAATAACAAACCCATAGGCCAACGCACGCAATTGCTCCAGAGACTCCCACTGTTCGATTGGCGCTATTGATAATTGGTTGTATTGCCGCAAAAAACCCGTGCGATAAGCATACAAACCAATGTGCCGTCGAGCGATAAAGCCTTCTGGTAGCGCTGTCCGCACTTCGTTCGTCGCAAAAAAGTCTCGCGGCCACGGAATCGGTGCACGGGAAAAATACAGGGCGCGACCGACCGCATCCACGACGACTTTAACGACGTTCGGATTCAAAAACTCTGTCAGGTCAGTCAGCGGATGCGCCGCTGTAGCGATCGCTGCTTGGGCATCTTCAGCCAAAGCGCTGGCTATTTGCCTGATCAAATTTGGATCAATCAAGGGCTCATCCCCTTGGACATTAACAACAATATCTTCATCCACCCAACCGCGAAGCGCTGCCACTTCGGCCAGCCGGTCAGTTCCTGAGGCATGATCAGCTTGTGTCATCAAGGCGTTAAAACCGTGCGCAGCGGCGGCAGCCATCACCCGCTCATCATCCGTAGCAATCCATATTTCATCCGCACCACTCTGTGCACCAGCTTCTGCCACGCGAATGACCATGGGTTTGCCGGCAATATCGGCCAAAGGCTTGCCAGGCAAACGTGAAGACGCCCAGCGGGCAGGGATGACGACACGAAAACGCATCAGCGTTCTTCAGCGCCCAGTTTGCGTGCCGATTCTTCCAGCATCACGGGAATATCATCTCTGATAGGAAACGCCAACTTGCACGCAGGACAAACCAGTTCCATGGCCGCCTTGCGATAATCCAGCGCCCCTTTGCAGTTCGGACAAACAAGTATTTCAAGCAGGCGATAGTCCATTGATTTTCTCCAGAATAAAAGCCGCCAGATCCGGGCTAAGGTTTGCTGTAACAGGCAAGACCCATACAGGCAAAGGCATTTTGAGTGCCGCTAATTTTACGGCATCCTTCTCGGTGGTCAGAATCGCACCGCCCCTGAAATTCAAATCTTTTAGTTGATAATCATGGTGATCAGTCAATGGATGCGCCTCAAACGACAACCCCAAGGCAGTTAAGTGATCAAAAAAGCGCTGCGGCGAGCCTATCCCGGCAACCGCATGCAGTCGCTGCCCGGCAAAATCCGCCGCATCACGTGAGATGTGCGGTTGACCCAGGCAGTAAAAGGTCTGTCCAGTCAACGCCATAGCAAACCTCGCGCCGCAAAAAGTCGGCGCTGGCGAGACGGCCGTGTTATTCAAAACAATCGCATCGACGTGCTGCAACCGGGACAGCGGCTCGCGCAAGGGGCCTGCCGGCAACTGCCAGCCATTCATCACACCGCGATGATCAAACACGGCAATATCCACATCCCGTCCCAGTCGATAATGCTGCAGCCCATCATCTGACAAAATCACGTCACACGCAGGATAGCGTGACAACAAAGCACGCCCGGCAGCAACGCGGTCACGACAAACAAATACCGGGCATTGACTACGCTGCGCTAAAAGCAATGGCTCATCACCGACAGCCTGAGGATCACTAGTCGGCAACACTTCCAATGCCGCCAAGGGCTTATTCTTATTTTTAGCGCCCACAGGTTGCACACCTGGGCTAGCCGCATCATGACGGCCGCGATAACCGCGACTGATGATCCCCGGCTGCATGCCGTGCGCCCGAAGGGCGTTTGCCAAATACAAAATCAACGGTGTTTTACCCGTACCGCCAACCGTTAAATTGCCAATGACCACAACCGGCACAGGTAGGCGCTGAACTTGCAACACGCCCAGTCTGTACAGCAGCAAACGCAACCAGACAAGCCCCGCAAAACAAAGCGAAACTGGGTAAAGAAGACTCGCCAAGAGCCCCCGGCGACGCCAAAAAACAGCGCCGCCGACCGCATCAATGTTGCGCTTGTTGTGTAGCAAAGGAAATTTGCGAGAGTCCGGCGGCTTGCGCCGCTTGCATCACATCGATTACCTTTTGATGTGTCGCTTTGGCATCGGCATTAATAATCACGACAGGTGGTTGATCCGTCGCCTTACTTGCTGAATTTGCCCGCTGTAAGGCATCCTGAATGGCTGCTACATCCTGACCGGCCACCGGAACCTTATTCACCGAAATCTCGCCTGCTGCCGTAATAGTCACATTGATTTCTGCTGGCTGCGTCTTATTCTCTGGTGCTTCGGCTGTCGGCAAATTAATTTCCAAACCGGCTAATTTGGAATAAGTGGTCGTGGTCATGACGAAAATCAAAATCACCAACAACACGTCAATCAAGGGGATGAGATTGATCTCCAAAGCCTCGCGCTGGCGATTACGCTGAAAGTTCATAGTTGGTCTTTACCCTTCAGGAGCGATCACCGTGAAGCATTTCCACGAGCTTGAGGGATTCTTGTTCCATGTCAACCAGAAAGCTATCCACCAGCGCCCGAAAATGACGGTAAGCAATCATGCTAGGGATCGCAACAACTAAGCCAAATCCGGTGTTATAAAGGGCAATCGAAATGCCATGAGCCAGCGTCTGGGGGCTATTGCCGGAAGCTGAAGATGCCCCAAAAATCTCTATCATCCCGACCACAGTGCCAAACAATCCCATCAAGGGTGCAACCGTGGCAATCGTACCTAGGGTTGTCAAATAACGCTCAAGATCATGAGCCACGGCGCGACCCGACTCTTCAATCGACTCCTTCATGATTTCGCGTGAGCTATTTGCATTACGCAGACCTGCTGCCAATACCCGCCCGAGCGGGGAATTATTTTCCAGCTTTGCAATCAACGCATCGCCCACGCCATGCTGTTTAAACTCCGCCACAGCACCCTGTACGACACCCGCAGGTAAAATCTTATGCCGCCGCAGCACGGTTGTCCGCTCAATAATCAATGCAACCGCGATCACGGATGCCAATAACAAAGGCCATATAGGCCAACCAGCGGCTTGAATAATTGCAAACACGTCACAAAGCTCCTAGTCATCAGCGAAGCTGGCACTTTATCCGGAAGCATTGTTTTCAGCAACTTGCCAGCCCCTCTTACTCACGCTATCCGTTCAATCATGCGCTGGGTAGTTATCCCCAAAATCTGTGGATAACCAAGTGGACAAGTAAAAGGATCAACGCTAACCCCGCCGGGTTACATGACTTTTTTTTATGCATTAAATTTAGACAACCCTCACCAAGGAGCGACTAAGCAGTGCGTTCAGGGCAAAAAAGCGCACTCTCCTCGGCTCCAATTCCCCCTTATTTACACCTCACCGCACAAATCATTTAAGCTAACATCCCTGAATCGAACTTATATTCAGTCCATACCCTATTACGCCATGATGCCAACGACATCTGTCCTCAGCATTAGCGAACTTAACCGGCTAACGCGTCAAACCCTGGAACAAGCATTTCCGCTGCTTTGGGTGACAGGAGAAATTTCCAACCTCACTCGTGCCGCATCCGGCCATGTTTATTTCACCCTCAAAGACAGTAACGCCCAGGCACGCTGCGTGATGTTTCGTACCCGCGCGCAAATCGTCCCATGGCGTCTTGAAAATGGTCAGCAAGTTGAAGCACGCACCCTGGTCTCGTTTTATGAGCCCCGGGGAGACTTTCAATTAAATATTGAAAACCTGCGCCGTGCAGGGCTAGGAGGCTTATTTGAAGAATTCGTCCGTTTAAAGAATAGGCTTGAGCTGGCAGGCTTATTTGCACCAGAACGCAAACAAGCCCTACCACAACTTCCACGCCGCATCGGCATTATCAGCTCACCCAAAGCGGCAGCATTACAAGACGTATTGACCACACTCAACCGCCGCTCACCCCATGTACCCGTTGTGCTCTACCCCACCCCTGTTCAAGGGGATGAGGCCGCACAAAACATTGCGAATGCCATTGTGCTCGCTAACCAGCGTCAAGAATGTGATCTTTTGCTGCTTGTTCGTGGCGGAGGCAGCATTGAAGACTTATGGGCATTTAACGAATCAACTGTCGCTTATGCCATTGCAGAGAGCGCATTACCCATTATCAGTGGTGTAGGCCATGAGACCGACACCACCATCGCTGACTTTGTCGCAGACTTACGCGCCCCAACACCCACTGCAGCAGCAGAACTAGCAACACAACATTGGCATGCCATGCACCAGCGACTCACCAACCTGCAGCAAAAAATAGCACGCATCATGCAGCACAGGCTTACAAACGACCAACAACGCCTTGACAATATCGCCCTGCGCCTCACTCATCCTCGTCATACCTTACGGCAGCAACAAGAGCGAATCACGCACCTTATCGCCCACCTCAAAACCTCATTCACGCACTATCTACAACACCAACAACACCACATAAATCAAGTCGCTATTCAGCTGGATCACCTCTTGCCAAAAACCGATAATCACAGAAGTTTGCTTACCTTTTTAGCCCAACGCTTAAAGAACACAAACAAGCATTTTTACGAACAAAAACATCAATCGTTATTGCAATTTGCATCTTCCTTGAAACATCTGAATCCTCAAAACACGCTTGCGCGCGGCTTTGCGATTGTTCGCGATGAAAAAGGACTTGTCATCAGCAAGATAGAAGAAACAAAAGCCAGGCGACCTATTGCTATCGAATTCTCAAATGGCCAAATCACAGCCACAGTGCTTGAAATTCAACCTATTGATATAAAAAATTAAAGCAGGGTAATTTCCTTTGAGATATTGAATAGATTCCACTCTCCACCGGAACAGCCTTAAAGAATAGCAATGACGCAAAACATCGAAGGATTTTCACCGCTAACCCATCTTAAAAACTGCTTTTAGGATTGATTTTAGTCTTGCATATCTATTCAGAGTCTTTTATAATTCTGGCTCTTTCATGCTTTTACCCCATTAAATAATTTATCCACTCCACTATGGCTAATACAGCTCAAGCTCGCAAACGCGCACGTCAATCTGCCAACCAACGTCTGCACAACATGGATCAGCGCTCGTCTTTGCGTACAGCGATTAAAAAAGTCCGCAAAGCGATTATTGCTGGCGATAAGGCCGCTGCCCAGACTGTTTTCGCTGCTTCGCAACAAATTATTGACTCGATTGCCGATAAAAAAATTATTCATAAGAACTTGGCCGCTCGTCAAAAAAGTCGTTTATCAGCTGCAATCAAAGCGCTCTGATCTACCGTCTTCTTCTGTAGCCCCCCCAATAAAAAAGCTGCCATCGGGCAGCTTTTTTATTGGCTTGTCCCGAACGATCTGCTTTCTCTGTTTGATCCGCAGGTTCAGTTCGAGTTCGCGGACCGGACTACCGCCCTCTGCTTGCTTGAGTATGGCAATGATCTGGCATCTGGCTGCCTGAAAAGCGTGACGTCTTCATGTAAAACTTCCTCGGGCTGCTGTGGAGAAAATTCTACTTTTAACTGCCGCTAACTTCCGGGGGGGGGTTACCCCCTGCTCGGCAGCACCTTCTATCCGCTTCTTGTCCATCGGTTCGCAGATTACGATCCACACCTCCTCCCCGCACTCGGTCACCCTCGCGCAGTTACGCTTCACTTCGTTCGCTGTGATCAACTTACGGCGGGACTTACACCCGCAGGAGCATGCCCAGCATAGGCACAAATAAAAAATCCCCAAGATTCATAATCTTAGGGATTTTTATCTACCAAATCTGGTAGGCGCGATTGGACTCGAACCAACGACCCCCACCATGTCAAGGTGGTGCTCTAACCAGCTGAGCTACGCGCCTACTGAAGAGGCGGTGATTCTACTCGAAAACTGCGAAGCGTCAAACAATTTTAGCAAGTCTTGCAGCGTAGATTCAATCAATGCAGACAAATTATAAAATAAATCAATTAGTTAAAACCATCTGACGTCACCTGTGTTTGCTTCAAAATCGTCTCGCGCGCTAAGCGGGCGTGTTGGCGCAAGGTGTAGAGCATGTCAGCAAAAGCTAATGGCGTGCGAATATGACTCACGTCCGCTTCTATGTCATCGAGCTTTTTGAGCCATTCGTCGCGGGTATAGCGTTGCGGTGCAGCTTCGACTTCGCTCTCCAAGAACTTCAACTCGCCATAGCGCCGATAGATGCGTGAGCGAATCCGCCAGCCATACAAGCTCGGCGCAAAGCGAAACAAGGGGTAAAGCACAGCCAGGATAGGCACCAGCATTACCAGCAAACGATCAATCAAAATTGCCGCCCAAAAGGGTAAATAACGTTGCAAGAAAGGCTTTCCATTGGTGTAATAACGTACAGCTTCCGGCGCTATTGGAAATTCGCCATTACTGGCCTGGCGCGGAAATTCACCCGCCTTTTGGAACACGCCAGGCTCGGTATGCACGTGGCTTGCCGCCTGCAATAAAAGCCACAACACCGCAGGATGCGTCACTTCGCGCGCCAGGAGCATTGCCGTTGTTGCCACCAGATGAATATCACGCGGCGGAATATCCTGCACCAAATCAATCGCGCCACGAGGCAGCACCAGATGTTTCAAGTAGGCAAATCGACGCGTATAGGCTTCCGCTTGCTTGATATTCATCAAGTGAACCCCGGGGGTATACAGCAGCATCCACACCAACGCCGATTGGGTAGGCCCAACGACAAACACTGCATCTAGATCGCCTGCGGCTAACCTGGCCGCCACATCGAAGCCACCAGCCTCAACCAGCTTTGTGTTTTTGGCATTCAGGCCATTTGCCGCGAGCAATTCCATCGCCAAACGCTGCGTGCCGCTCCCAGCCTCACCGATAGCCACGCGCTTACCCTTGAGTTCAACAAGGCGCGTGCCAACTTGCGAACCATCCAAACTTTTATTTTGCTTGCCACTATCTGGCTTGCCCTGGTGCGAACCACCTTGAAAGGCGCCTTGGCGATAAAAAATCCACATCGGTTCGTTATACAGCTCACCCAAAGACACCAGGGTTTCTTCATCAGCCTTGGATAACGCCGTTCCCCCTTGAATAAAAGCGGCATCCACGCCCGAGCCGGGGTCGCGCAGACGCTGAAGGTTTTCCGGTGAGCCTTTGGACGGCTGGGCGATCAGCCTCACGCCTTTTTTTGCTAATTCGTCCGCATACAGCGCACCAAAGCGCTGATACGCCCCGCCCTCACTACCGGTGCTGATGACCACACTGCCAGGCGGTGCGGGCTTGATGAATTTCGCAGCCACCCAGAAAGCGGCTAACGCCAGCAAAAGGGAAGGCAGCACGACAAAAATCACATCGCGCCAGGACAGCAACTTGAGTTTTTCAGGCATACGCATACCGAACAGAGGTGTGCAGCAAAGCTGGACTAATAACAACGCGGGACGGCCGCTCGGGACGCGCGTATTTAGAACGGAATATCGTCCTCAAAATCATTAAAGCCGCTACCGCCCGCATTGGAATTAGCTGAGGCATTAGCGGGGGCACTGGCAGGCTTGGCCGCTGACGCGTCATACGAAGAAGAAGAACGCCCACCCTCGCGTGACGGCGCATCGCCCATGCCTTGACGGCTGCCAAGCATCTGCATGGTGTCTGCCACGATTTCTGTGGTGTACCTGTCCTGGCCGTCTTTATCTTGCCATTTGCGGGTTTTGAGCGAACCTTCGATATACACCTGCGAGCCTTTTTTGAGATATTGCCCGGCAATCTCGGCGAGTTTGCGGAAAAAAACCACACGATGCCATTCGGTGGCTTCTTTTTTCTCGCCGGAATTTTTATCTTTCCAGGTATCGGTGGTGGCCAGGGTGATATTCACCACCGCATCGCCATTGGGCATGTAGCGTGATTCAGGGTCTTTCCCTAGATTACCGACCAGAATCACCTTGTTGACTGATGCCATAAAAATCTCCTTCAAAAATAAGGCATTAAGTAAATATCGAGGTTATGCAATACGAGTGCGCTCTTAGGGTGTTACTGAGTGTGTTACTGAGGCAACCGGCTGCCTTGGCACGATGGGACGCATGGTAGCAGCAGCAACCAGCCAAAGTGTGGTTACCCCTGCAGCAAAAACAAACATACTTTGGGAACCAAGGTACTTGGCTAGCAAACCACCTATGGCACCACCAAAAAACAGACCCAGCGACTGGGTTGTGTTGTAGACGCCAAGGGCAGCACCCTTGGCGCGTGGTGGCGCAACGCGAGAAATCAGTGAAGGCAGCATGGCTTCCAACAGATTGAAGGCGACAAAAAAACTCAGCAGCCCGCCGACCACGATATAAAAATGGTTTCCTTCTACGCCCAGCACCAGCAAAGTCAGCAGCAATAGCACGATGGCCGCAATAAAGACCACGCGCAGCTTTTGCCGCTTTTCAGCATAAATAATCGCCGGCACCATGATGACGAAGGAAGCCAAAACAGCAGGCAAATACACCTTCCAGTGCGCTGCCAAAGGCAAATTACCCGTTTTAATCAACAGACCCGGCACAACAAGAAACAGCATCATTTGCGACATATGCAGCGTAAAGATGCCCAAATTAAGCCGTAACAACTGCGTATTGACCAGCACTTCACGCAGCGGCACACGCGATCCGGGCTGCACAGGCGGCGGCTCAGGAACAACATGGGTGACCACGGCAATGGCTATCAGCGCCAGCGCGCCCGTCATCCAGAAAATGCCGTGCATGCCAATCAGGCTGTAGAGCAAAGGCGCGACCACCAGCGACAAGGCAAACACCAGACCAATGGACGAGCCTATCATCGCCATCACCTTGGTGCGATGCTGCTCGCGCGTGAGATCCGCCGCCAGCGCGGTAATCGCCGCAGAAATCGCCCCCGCACCCTGAATCACGCGGCCGAAGATTGTCCAGTAAATATCATTTGCCAAGGCAGCAACGACCGACCCAATCGCGAAAATCAACAAACCAATGACCATCACCCGCTTGCGCCCGAAAATATCGGAGGCAATGCCAAAGGGTATCTGAAAAAAGGCTTGCGTTAAACCATACGCACCTAGCGCAATACCCACCAAGAGAAGGTTATCCCCCCCTGCCAGGCTCGGCGCATAGACAGAAAAAACGGGAAGAATCAAAAACATGCCCAACATGCGCAGGCCAAAAATAGACGCTAAAGATGCACCTGACCGCATTTCTTCGCGGCTCATGGCATCGGTGAGTTGGTCAGGCATGGAAGAGTCGAAGTTATATAAATGAAGCCGCGTATACTAGACCATTAACCGGTCGGCCTGCAGCCCGATCTGCAGCCATATAACACTCACGCCAGCATTATGGACACCATCAAAATTCGCGGTGCGCGCACGCACAACCTCAAGAACATCAATCTGGATTTACCCCGCAACAAGCTCACCGTCATTACCGGCCTGTCCGGCTCCGGCAAAAGCTCGCTAGCCTTTGACACGCTCTACGCCGAAGGCCAGCGCCGCTATGTGGAGTCGCTCTCGGCCTATGCGCGGCAGTTCTTGCAGATGATGGAAAAGCCGGACGTGGATTTGATCGAGGGCTTATCCCCCGCGATTTCCATCGAACAAAAAGCCACCAGCCACAACCCGCGCTCAACGGTTGGCACGGTCACGGAAATTCACGATTACCTGCGCCTGCTCTATGCCCGCGCGGGCACGCCGCATTGCCCGGAGCACAATTTGCCGCTGACCGCCATGAGCGTCTCGCAAATGGTCGATCACGTCCTCGCCCTGCCTGCCGATACACGGCTGATGATCCTCGCGCCCGTCGTGGCCGAGCGCAAGGGCGAGCAACTGGAGCTGTTCTCCGAACTACGCGCGCAGGGCTTTGTCCGCCTGCGGGTGGATGGCGAGGTGTATGACATTGACAGCATCCCTAAACTAGCCAAAACCAAAAAGCATACGGTGGATATTGTCGTGGACAGGCTC
>LNAQ01000018.1_pt1 | contig 24735 bp, 19 predicted proteins | sample 602591 | NCBI WGS metagenome assembly LNAQ01 (sample SAMN02440304, study PRJNA202911) | soil metagenome | biome: Subtropical and temperate rainforests or woodlands; isolation source: soil samples (1 kg each in a 20% v/v slurry with milli Q water) were... ... | reverse complement strand
CCAGAGCACGCAACCCAGCAAGGAAGCCAACAAAACTACCGCCACGGCAATGAGGATGGTTTTGCGCTTCGGGCTCAGCTTCCATAGTCCCATCAAACCCAGCGGCAGCAACAGGTAAAACTGCCATTCAACGGCGAGTGACCAAGTGTGCAACAGCCACTTTTTATGCGAGTTAAGGCTAAAGTAACCGCTCTCCAGCCAGTAATTGATGTTGGAAACAAAGGCCAGGCTATAAACAGTTTGCGCACCCAGGCTACGGTAGTCGAAAGGCGCCAGCGCCCACCAGCCCAGAAGCAATAGAGCAAGGCAGAGTACAGCCAAGGCTGGCAGAATGCGGCGGGCGCGCGCGAGATAAAAGCCGAGTAAGGAAAAGCGCCCCTGCTCCAGCCCTTTGACCACAATGCCGGTCATCAAAAAGCCGGAGATGACAAAAAACACATCGACGCCGATAAAGCCGCCGCTAAAGCCGGGGATGCCAAAGTGATAGAGGATGACCGCCACCACCGCCCAGGCGCGCAGGCCGTTGATGTCTGTGCGAAAGTCTGTGCGGGTGTTCTGGAGGGATGAGGGGCGAGAAGTCATATCAGTAGTGATTGCTTTTGTCTAAAGAAACGCTGATTAAGTCCTTCGACAGGCTCAGGACGAACGGTGAGCTATTGATCCCGTTCATGGTGAGCTTGTCGAACCATAGATAAATACCACTTGTTCATCGCTTCCATAAGGTAAAAAAAGTCGGCGCTGGCAACACGGCGTGAAATTAGCAAATTTTGTGTTTTAAGTGTTCGAACCAGTGTCTGAACCAGTGTCCGAACAACATTGTCTGAGTCCTGCCTGTGTGATCGCCCATGCCGCATCACAGCATCGACCGAAACAAACGCAGTTGATCTTCCGTGGTTTGCGTCCATGAAAAGCCTTCGGCATGGTGGCGTACGTTTTCTCGCGCGGGGTAAGTGGCAAAGAGTTCATTGACCGAGGCCGCCATGGCCGCCGCTGTGCGTACTTGCATGAGTCGGCCAGCGTCTGGCGTGCTCACCACTTCCGGCGTGCCCCAGATGTTGCTGGCAACGACAGGCGTGCCGCAGGCCATGCTCTCCAGCAGCACATTGGCCCAACCCTCGCGGCTGGAACCCAGCAGCAGAATGTCCGCCGCGCTGTACCACCATTTCAGTTCAGTCTGCGGGATTTGCCCGGCAAAGCGCACGCGGGGCGTAACGCCCAATTGGCTGGCCAGATTTTTCAGCGCAGCCTGTTCCGGACCCGTGCCAATGATCGTGAGGTCAATATCGTCCGGCAACAGCGGCAGGGCTTCAATAGCGAGGTGATGGCCTTTGCGCTCGATCAGGTGGCCAACAGACAGCAGTTGTCGTCGCTCTTGTGGTAACCCCAGCCGCGTGCGCGCAGCGGCACGCGGTTCGGGCGTAAAGCGTTCCAGGTCAACGCCATTGCGAAAAACATGCAGCTTGGCCGGGTCTGCGCCCAATTCAGCCAGAGTATCCATCAACGCTTTGCACACGCCGATGGAAGCCACCGCCGCTTCGGCAGTTTGCAGAATCAGCCTGCGCGGCCGGGCGTATTGCGGAATCAAATTCAGATCTGTGCCGCGCGCCGTGACCACAAAGGGCTTGCCCAGTTTGCGCGCCAGAATGCCTGCGGCTACGCCATCGGGATAGTAATAATGGGCGTCGATCAGGTCAAAATCAAAGCCATCGCGAATCAACTGCCGAGCGATAGGCAAAGCCGCCATGGCCAGCGTGTGGGGCGCGAGGTTCATGCCGACTTTGGGTGGCAAAAAGTAGCGCGCATGATGCACTTCAATGCCGTTGCGCTGCGCTACCCGCGGCGTGGCGGCGAATTTGCCGTAGTCGCCAAAGCGCGCATCGGTAAATGGAAACCAGGGCACAGGCGCGATCACGCGGGATTCAACCTGCCCGCTGTTAACCAGTTCGCGCAGCCTGGTTTCCACAAAAATGCCATGAATCGGGCGCACTTCGCTGGGGTAAAGCGTTGAGAACAGCAGGGTGCGGATGGGGCGGGTCATGGTCAATAGCGGTTGAAATTAACGGGAAGTAAATACGGTAGCAAACATGGGCACTAACAGCTTGTTGCCAAATTCGCTCAGGTGGTTGTTGTCATAATAAAGCGGTCGCCCATTTTGAGCGCCATAGCAGCGGCCATCGTGGCAGAGGTAAGGCAGAGGATCGAGGATTTTGACGCCGCATTGATCTCGCGCAGCATCTTGCGCCGCCCAAATGAAGTCTTGCCGTTGATGATATTCAGCGAGGCTGATGGAAACGCCTTCAAACTTGCCGTGCATGGCGGCACGCGCCATGGTTTTGGGGACATCGACACCCATTTCGGGAATGGGGCGAACCAAGTACACGGGGTGGTCTTTGGCTATTGAACAGACAGTTGCCGTGAGATGTTGCGCGTATTCCTTAAGAAAGGCTGGCTCTGGCTGGGTGTAAGGTCTGGAAAAAAAGACAGATGGAACCTTTTTCTCTGTGTTAACTCCATTGGCACCTAATGAGTATTGCGCGTGTCGATTGATGATAACCACTGGAATGTCATGAGGTATATCTTTCAGACTTTGCATAGCCCAATTGACAAAGGCACTACACATTCGGTCGGATGTACGGACACTGTGCGTGCCTTGAAGAATTGGACAGGCACTGTAACTCCATTGCATAACACCGTCATTTGTTTGCGTTCTCGCAGTCGCCAAGGCCGAAATTACGGCATCTGCATGGCTGTCGCCCATTAAGATCACCCGTAGCTGAGTCCCGCCGTGCATGCAGGAGGGCGATATTCCACCTTGGTGTGGATCACAGGCATCACGGCGAGGATGGATGTTGTAAATCTCGTTGGTAGCAAGCATCATTTTTCGGGCCAATTCAGGCATAAACCGTTGTGGTACACCATAGTCCAGTCGCACGCCAGCCCCTGGCGCAGCTGCCACCAAGGTGATGCCGAGCACGGCAACCCAAGCCCGCGATGGTTTGAGCTTGCCGAGAGATTGAAGCGCTATTGTTTCAACCAGAAGGTAAGAGAGGTGACCTAGCAGCAGCGTCAGCACCAGGCCAGCGGCAATGGCCGCCGCATCGGTGCGCGATTGGTAAAACACCAAAGCGACGACAATTGGCCAATGCCACAGATAAAGGGAATAGGAGCGCGTTCCCAGCCACTGAGCGATAGCGCTTCCTGTCAACAGCGATGAAGATCGCGCCGCCAGCAAGACCAGCACCGCCCCTGCCACAGGCACGATTGCGCGCCAGCCCGGCCATGGCGTGGCGGAGTCAAATGCCAGCGCAGCGAAAATAATCAAGCCTATGCCTGTGACCTCCAAGGCAGTGCGCAGGCGGGGTGATCGCTGGAAAGGGTTGGCACCCGGTTGCGCCGTCAGAAAAACCATCCCCCCGGCGAGCAGCTCCCAAGCCCGCGTGGGCAACAAGAAAAAGGCCGCACTGCTGTCGCTGAGCGTCCAGAGCACGCAACCCAGCAAGGAAGCCAACAAAACTACCGCCACGGCAATGAGGATGGTTTTGCGCTTCGGGCTCAGCTTCCATAGTCCCATCAAACCCAGCGGCAGCAACAGGTAAAACTGCCATTCAACGGCGAGTGACCAAGTGTGCAACAGCCACTTTTCATGTGAAGCCTCATTAAAGTAACCGGCTTCTAGCCAGTAATTGATGTTGGAAACAAAGGCCAGGCTATAAACAGTTTGCGCGCCCAGGCTACGGTAGTCGAAAGGCGCCAGCGCCCACCAGCCCAGGATCAGCAGCACGATGCAGAGAGCAACCAAGGCCGGAAGGATTCGGCGGGCGCGCGCGAGATAAAAGCCGAGTAAGGAAAAGCGCCCTTGCTCCAGCCCTTTGACCACAATGCCGGTCATCAAAAAGCCGGAGATGACAAAAAACACATCGACGCCGATAAAGCCGCCGCTAAAGCCGGGGATGCCAAAGTGATAGAGGATGACCGCCACCACCGCCCAGGCGCGCAGGCCGTTGATGTCTGTGCGAAAGTCTGTGCGAGGGCTCTGGCGAGAGGTGGGAGGAGTCATGTCTGGGTAAAAAAGTCGGCGCTGGCGGTACGGCGTGGTTTGCTTCCAAAAATGCCATGAATCGGGCGCACTTCGCTGGGGTAAAGCGTTGAGAACAGCAGGGTGCGAGTGGGGCGGGTCATGGCTTTTTTTATTCGTGGGTTATGCTGGATTGATGTGATGGTTCAAGTCGAAATAGTCCCCAACAAGCCACCCTCGTTAACATGAGTTACAAGCGCTGCATAGCGGGCAGCAGACTGCTTATAGGCGGCTGTAAAGGCATTGGCCAGGAAGTTTGGCTTGCCTCGTTCATAGAACGCCAAGAGCCCGAAGGTGTAGTCCCGACCTCGGATGTCCGAGAAAGAGAATGGCGCTAACGCGTGGTTTACCAAGGGGATGTTCATGGCAATCCGCGAAGTGCGCTTATTGCCATCCTGGAACGGCTGGATATAGGGAATGAACAGCATGACAAAGAATGCCTGTTCAAAGGGGTTTTTGATGGCGTTAGCCTTTTCACAGAACGCGTCGAAAATTTCCTTGAGCTGTTGTGGATTGTCTGGTGGCAGATATTTGCTGTCGTCAAACCTTACTACCACCGATCGCAAAGCACCTGCGGCAGAAGGATCGCCAAGCAATCCATCGATAAGTAGTGAATGAATGTCCAGCAAGTCGCGCTTAGCCAAGGATAGGTTAGCACCGTGCTCTTTGAGAAACGAGATAGCTGCTTTGTGGTTAAGCACAATCCGCATCTGTTGTTCATTCAGGCCTTGCGGTTTTTCGCCGAACTCAATCAAGGTTTTGGTATCAAGCCAGGAAATAGGGACGTTTTCCAGATTCGACGAGGCATGCGTCAGGTCAATCAAGAGCGAGGCCAGCAAACGTTCATACAACTTGCCTTGCGCTTTCGCTTCTGTGACACCAGGCACCTTGCCGGCTTGTTCAAGCTCACCCAACTGGTTATCGCTCAACAAAAAAGTTGAGTTGGGTTTGTAGCCACCCAGCAGGTCCGGGTTGTAGCGGACTGGCTCACGATAATGCGGCGCGCGGGACAAGTCCCATTGCAGATAAGCATCCGAATCCTTGTTTATTCGATAGGCCTTGCCCTCGGGGTCTAGCAATCCGGCTAGAACCAGCTTCTTGATGTCCCGAAAAACTGTCGTTCTTTCTAGTCCAAAATTTGCAAAATCTCCAATGGACTTTGTTTCATTTGGTGTTTCAAGAAAGCTATTGATGATTCTTTGCTGGCGTTCAGTGAGCGGCATCTTCAAGCTCTCGACTTAATGTTGCATAGGATGTTGCACGAGTGCAACGGTTTTTGCAACATGAGGAGATGAACCATACGGCAGAAAGTTTGACTTGACGGGTTTATTCTCGCAATGGGGTGCGCAACGCATCAAGGGACGATTGCAGGCCTTGAAAGCTTTAAAAGTCGGCGCTGGTAACACGGCGTGAATTGCTTGATCGCGCCTCATGCCGTGCGCAAAAAGGCCTCGAACATCAACAAGCTCCACAAGGGCGCGGCGTGGTCGCGCTGGCCGCGCTGGTGCTGGTCTATCATCAACGCCAGGTGGTCGCGGTCAAAGTAGCCGGTGTCAAGCATCCGCGGGCCGAGCAGGGCTTCACGCAGGCGCCCAGCCAAGGGGCCGCGCAGCCAGCGGGCGAGCGGCACGGAAAAACCCATTTTCGGACGGTAAAGCACATCGTGCGGTAGCGCCGGCTCGAAGGCTTTTTTGAATAGCCATTTGCCTTCGCCCTGGTTGATCTTGTATTGAGAGGGCAGGGTGGCCAGCCATTCGATCAGCTGGTGATCCATGAGCGGTTCGCGCACTTCCAGCGAATGCGCCATGCTGGCGCGATCCACCTTGGTGTTGATATCCCCCGTGAGCCAGGTTTTGTAGTCGATGTATTGAATCAGCGCGAGCGGGTCATCCGTATTGGCGCGGGCGGCATGGTGGCGGAACACGGCTTCGGCGGTGTAGCCATTGAGCTGGCGTTTGAAGGCGGGGGAATAAATGCGGCTGCGTTCGTCATCCCGTAGGAGGGACATGCTGTGAAAATAAGCCCCCACGCTATCCATAGCCAGCGCTTGAAAGGTGGTTTTGGCGCGCAAAAAACGCGGTGCCCAGTCGGCCTTGGGGTATATCTTGCCGAGTGCGCCAAACAGCGGGCGGCGCAGATCCAAGGGCAGTTTGGCGCGCGCTTGCTCTTCAGCCAGATGCAGGCGGTAACGGCGGTAGCCGCCAAAGGTTTCGTCCCCGCCATCGCCCGAGAGCGCCACGGTGACGTGACGGCGGGCAAGCTGGCAGACGCGATACGTGGGCAGGGCGGAGCTGTCGGCATAGGGCTCGTCGTAAAGCCAGGCGAGCTTGTCGATAAGGGGGATCAGGTCGCTATCGTCCCCGCGCACGATGCTCAAGTGATGGTCCGTGTGGTAGCGCTCGGCCACTTGGGCGGCGAAGGCCGATTCATTAAACGTCGGATCATCAAACCCAATGGCACAAGTGCGCACTGGCGTGGCCGATAGCTCGGCCATGGCTGCCACCACGGCGCTGGAATCCACGCCACCCGAGAGAAAGGCACCCAGCGGCACGTCAGCCACCATGCGCAGTTTGACGGCTTCATCCACGCGGGCGCGTAGCTGGGGCATGAGCTCGTCAGCAGGTAGCTGGTTATCGCAAGAAAAATGCACATCCCAATAGGCAGTGGGTTCAGGTAGCGGCTGGCCTTGTTTAATGACGCCGCGCGTGAGGGTAAGCGTGTGCGCGGGCGGTAGCTTTTTCGCGCCACGGTAAATGCAGCGCGGCTCGGCCACATAGCCCAGCGCAAAGTATTCTTCCACGGCGAGCGGGTCAATAGTCCGGTCAAAACCCGGATGTGCGGTGACGACTTTAAGCTCAGAGCCGAAAATGAACGTGCCGTCATTCAGCAGCGCATAGTGCAGCGGCTTCACACCCATGCGGTCGCGCGCCAAAAAAAGCGTATCTTGCCGCCTATCCCACAAGGCAAAGGCAAACATGCCGCGAAAGCGTTCAACGCAAGCTGCGCCCCAGGCTTCCCAGGCGTGGACAATCACTTCGGTATCGCTGCGGGTTTTGAACACATGCCCCAGCGCTTGCAGCTCAGGCATGAGTTCCTGAAAGTTGTAGATCTCGCCATTGAACACCACGCCCACCGTGCCGTCTTCATTGAATAGCGGTTGCTGGCCGGTGGCGATGTCGATGATGGAAAGTCGGCGGTGGCCCAGCGCTACGCCTGGCTCGATATGCAATCCCGCTTCATCCGGCCCGCGGTGGCTTTGAATATCGTTGATGCGCTGCAGCAGGTCACGCGGATATTCGCGCCGGCCAAGGGTGTCAAAGAGTCCGGAGATGCCGCACATGGGTTTGTTTATGTTCTCGGAGGTTAGGGCTGATGAGGGGTATTCTTGATTTTTTGAAGGCTGTCCCGTTCAGCTTTATAGAGCGCCACCGCTCTTTTGAGCACGATAACAATCAAGACCGAGGTGAGAATGATGGATAAATTATCAAGCATGATTTAGACGCCTTTTGAGTAGCAGCCTGGTCAGGCCTTTACGACCCGGCACTTCAACGGCGCGGTAAAGCAGCACCGAACAGGCAAAAACCAGGACAAGATAAACAACAAATTGCATCCATGACACGTCGGTGGATAAAAACTTGACCCAATCTTTGATGAAGTAATGGATGAGATAGGTGGAATAGGATATTTCACCTAGGTAAAACAAAGCGCCTTTACCAAGCAGGTAACTTGCACCGGCGCTTGGTATCGCAAAAAACAAGACCAAAGCCGCAAATAGCGCAGGCCAGAACGCATAGTCCGGTAGGTGAAAGTAGTAAGCGAGGAGCGGGAAGCTCAATAAAAACACAAACAGTGCCTGTTTGTAACGGGGCAGGTCTGCGGTGTTGTGCAGGAAAAAATTACCCAGAACCGCGCCGATGGCAAACTCCATAACGCACCTTGCCAAACCTATCTGACTGATGCCATCGCCCAATGAGCTATAGCCGTTTAGCTTGAAAAGCAAAGCAACGCCCATGCAGAGTAAACCTATCGCAACAAGGTGAGGCAAGAGGGTTGGGCGAAGACGGTTGATTGCAGCAACCAGCAAGGGGAAGGTCAAATAAGCGCCCATTTCTGCGCTGATAGACCAAGCAGGGATGTTCCATGAGAGGGCATTAAATCCACCCCAGGTCTGCACCAGAAATAAAGAAGCAAAAAAGTCCACGGGCGTATAGCGCTCTCCGACTATCCCTACCGTTGAGCTAGTGGAAATAGCCAGTGGATTGATGAGGAATAACAGCAAGACAAACAAATGCAGTGGATAGATGCGCGCCAGCCGTTTGACCAAAAACTCGAACAAGGCCTCCTTTGAAAAATGGCCAAAGGATTTGCCATAGTTAATGAAAATGATGAAGCCGCTGAGGATAAAGAAAAAATCAACCGCCAGATGCCCTTGAGCCGTTAAGCGATAAAAAAAGCTGTCAGCCGACAGGGGTAGCGCTTCGCGAAAGTGGAAAAAAACAATCCACCACGCAGCCAGGCCACGCAGGCCAGTGAGTTGAGGCAAATAGTTCATTTAGCGAGAAGTAACCAGGCTGGCCTGGCCGTTGCTGTTTGTTTTGTAAGTTTTTTTTGAAATCACCAGCAATGAAGCAGCCAGCGCGGCCAGGTAATAAAAATAAGACTGAAAGGCGATGCCGATAAATGCCCCACCGGCTAAAAATACCAGCAGCGCCTGGATAATCGCTTTGGATAGGTCTTGCGTCCATTGGTCATCATGGAGTTTGCCTAGTTTGGATATTTTGGCGTGGGCGATAAAGATATTGATGACTATTAAAAAGAACAAAAACAAGCCCGGATAGCCTAGTTCCGCGAGGATCTCAAAGTACACGCTATGTGCGGCCTTACCTTTGACTGTAAGTAAGGTGCCGTTATCTAACGGTAAAGTAAATTCATTGATGCTATTCACGCTAAAACCGCCGCCAAAGGGGTGTGTGGATACATAGTCCAGCGTCCACATCCATACTGCCACACGACCCATGGCCGAGCCTTCAGAGCTATCGCCAATCGTTGACATCCGTTGCGACCAATTAGCACCCATGATGCCCGCGAGTGTAATCGTGACCACAAAAGCCACCACGCCATAAACGATTTTTCGTTTGGCGTAATAAAACAAGCTAATGCCGAGCACGGCAGCAGAGACCAGACCCGTGCGGGCGAAAGTGCCAAGAGACGTTAAAAATGCCAAAAAAACAAACGACATCAAGGGAATTTTTAATAATCGGCCTGTTGGGATGATGAGGGAATTCTTTAGCAAAAAAAGCATGAATGGCACCAGGCTTACGGCAAACATCGCCAAGGTGCTGCCTTCACCATAGCCTGAGTTCCCTGCAACCAGGCCTTTCGCCTGGCCATACCCCCCGCCGTCAATGAGTACCTTGATGCCAAACGGAATACAGTGCGCCATGCCTGCTAGCACGATGATCCAGACAAAGGCTTCGATCTCAACTTTGCCACGCAAAATGAGTGGAATCAAGCTCGCAATCAAAATGCTTTTGATGGCTCTATCCCATTTCTCGTAAGCGAAATCGGGCACGACCGCCCATAACAAGCTGAGCGTCATATAGATGCCGAAAATGATGATTAGCGTACTGAGAGTTGGCAGGCGAAACGGCCTGTTTTTCGGGATGAAGAAAATAGAAGCCAGTGTTGCTACACCAATCAGAAAAGACACCGGGATGCTGGGCAAAATGGTGTAAGCCACTAATTGGGGGGTAAAAATATCAACCCATACATAACCCAGCAAAAAAACGAAAGGCGCGCGCAGCCCATACAGAAAGAACGAGCAGTAAATTGCTGTGATAAAGAGGCTACGCATTGAATGAGTTAGTTAATGTAATGGAGTAATGGATGGGAATGCAAAACCTATGTTCCGCCTGGGTTGATTATTGTTCATGCTTTGACACACGAAAAAAAGTACGGAGCAGTGGGTAACGGGCCGCTAGCGTAATAAGCTCATTCATGATGGGATGTTGCAGCCTATGCACAAGATACAGCCAGAGAGGGGTAGTTACGCCAACCAAAGCCACCAGCTTTGCCCAGGTTGGCAAGACGCTGACGGCGATGTGCAAGAGCAGGAGGTATGCGCTTAATATCAAAGAAATGGTCAAACTGGTTTTTTGCGACCCCAAGAAGGCTAATGTCTTGATGCGTAAATGGCGTCTTTGTAGCCATAAGTGGATAGGGAAGGTGATGGTAGTGGCAGCTAGTAAAGCGTATGCGAAAGAGGTAAGGGTGCCGGTGTAAAGGATTGTGATCATGGCGGCTGTTGCTAATAACTGGATTGTCCCGGGAACAGCGGAAAGGTAGGGCCTGCCAAGCGCGGTTAGCGCGGTTCCGTTAAAAATCGTCAAGGTGGAAATGCCTGCTGATAAACAGACGATGCGGATCACAGGAACGCATTCCATCCATTGGGAGCCATATAAGAAACGGATAATGGGTTCTGCAAAAATTGCTGTGGCAATCAGGATTGGCCAATAAAAAACGGTGACATAGGAAACGCCTTTTTGTATCGGGTCAGCCAAGGACTCATTGGCATGATGCTTTTGCGCAAGAAACTGCAGTGTCGCGTAGTTAAGCGTATGACCCGCAATTTGCGTAAAAATGTTGGTCGTGGAGATGGCTTTGCTCATAATGCCTACGCTGTGTGGGCCGCGCAGTTTTCCCAAGACAAGATCGGGCAATGCGTTGTTAACGGCGGTGATTGCATTTGTTAAAACAGTACCTGTGCCAAAGTGCATCACTTTTCCCCAGCCGCGAAAAGAAGGGAGCCATGGTGTGTGTTGTGGGCGAAAGTAGGTGTAGGCTAGACCCGTGACAACGATGTTAACCAGGTTGGCCCATGCCATGGTCATGTAGCTAAAACCATTGTAAGCGAGTGCAATTGAGCTGGTCGCATAGGCGACTACGCCAAACATATCAGCCATTGCGGCTTCTTGTGCCCGGTATTCTCTGGCGAGTAATACCATGGGGATGGCGCCAAACGGGATGAAAATAAAGCCCAGTGCAAGAACCTGGATAACTGCTTCAATTTCTTGCTTGTTGTAATAGCCTGCAGCTGCGCCACTGGCCAGGTACAAAACCAGGGAGAGGCTCCAAGAAGTGCAAAGCAGAATGCCAAATGCTGCGCGTATCTTGGCAGTGGTTAATTCCTTTTCTCTTTTTAAATAACTGCTGACCCCAAACTCCCTGAAAATGTGCGAGATGGAAACGAGCACGGCGGCAATAGAGTAGATGCCAATTTCGTTTGGGGTGAGCAGGCGGGCAAGGATAATGGTGACTAAAAAATTAAGCGCCGTCCCGCTGTTTGAGGATAAAAAAGCAAAAAAAAGCGAGCGTCGGATGTTGGTCATTAAAGCGGGTGCAGAGTTAGGGTTTTAGTTTCGAGGTGGCCGCTAGTGATGCTTTTTCATAGGCGCGGTTTTTATAGCGCTCTGAGCCAATGAAATGAATAAATGCGGCCTCGCTTGTTGCGTGTTTTGCACTTGCGTATTTGTTGGGAGACAAGGCGAGGGTGTTGTTTTGATTGGCCACGAGATAGTTTGAGGTCACCTGCTCGCTGCTCCAGGTGGTCCATACCTCGCCAATTTTTTTGTGCATTTTTACGGCAAAATCAAAAAATTCGTCACGCAGCATTTTGTCGGATGCGAAACCGGTAAAGCCTGAACAGCCCCTGATGTAAAAACGACCATTGACGCCAGCATCGACCATGACTTGCTCGGCAATGGCTTGGACATGCACCGATGGCCAATCGCGTGCTCTCGCTGCGGTTTGAGCCAGCGGTTCTATGCCCTGATTGGCATCATCGCGAATGACAAAACCGTGCTGGTTGGTAATGGCGGCAACGATTTCAGGGATTGCGGCGGTGGTTACCGTGTCGGCGTCAAGTTGTACGACATAAGCCTCGGGGGAGTATTGCGTGATCGCCGAGAGACGCTCCCATGTGCCGCCAATGGGAATGCGCGGGTCTTGAAAATCAAGGGCATTGCGGATCTCAGCGTGGGGAATATGTGTTTTGAAAATTACCTTTTCGCTGTCGCCAATGGATGGATCGCAAACGATGACCACTCTGGCTGGGTTGGTGTGCATGGCGAATGATTTGATGGCGACGAGATAAGATAGAACATCGCGCTGGTGCACCATCGAGAGTGCAATGAAAGGCAGCTTGCCAGGTGTTAACGGTGCCGTGTCGAGAATGCGGCTAACGCTTCGACGGTAGAGCGCCTTCATTAGATCAGTTCTGATCCGATTGATTATTCTGTTAATAAGGTTCATAGCCGTTGTTCAGTTGTGGGCTGGATAATGAATGGTAAGGGCATTTCAATAAAGCATGCTATCAAGATTCGACTGGGCATGAGAAACGTAAAAGAGGTGGCACTAACGCGCGCCTGCACTAATCCCCGAGGCGTTATATCCGATCTCTCGTAAAAGACAAAATTCAGGCTGAAACTCAATCAATTCTCTATGTAAGGTATGTAAGGAAAGTTGTCACTTTTCTCAAGCAGCAAGCTCCTGATTCTTGCGCCTGGCGACCTCGCCCAGCAGACCGAGGTCGGTCAGCAGCCTGCCGTAGTTTTCGGGTGCGGAAACCAAAACATCAGGGAGTATTCGGGGGCATTCGGGTGAGCAATTGCCGCAGTTACAGTCGTTGTGTCATGACTGCCAAGAATACTGGCCAGTGGGAATGTCATCCGCATTGCATCGCGAGACCAACGCCGTCTCGCCAGCGCGCCCCGCAGGACGCACCCTTGTCCAGACACGGATTCAAAGGGTGCCGACTTTCCTGAAACCATCCTACTCAAATACTTCCGCTTGCACGAACAACTGACCATTGGCATCTTTGTCAGAGAGCAACGGCATCCCGTTCAAATCGGGCCATTCAATGGCTAGCGTCGGGTCATTCCAGGCGATGCAGCGCTCGTGTTCTGGCGCCCAATAATCGGTCGTTTTGTAAAGCAGCTCCGCGCTTTCCGAGAGCGCCATAAAGCCGTGCGCCATGCGGTAATCCGAGGCTTCGCTCTACACAGTCCTACAGATTTTGAGTCTGACTCTGTTCGAAAAAACGCAACTCAATCAAATTGTTACAAACATCAAACCCAATCCGGAGGAGGCGCACTTGCATAACCAATTGAATCTATTCGAAGAAATCTCCGGACAGTAGTGATATTTCTGTAAGTCCAAGCTCATGGCATCTGCAGTGCGCCTGCAAAGCGAGGTGGGGAAATCAGGCGTTGTAAATGCAGGGGGTGTTTGTATTCGTTGCTTGGTACAAGGTCGTTCTGATGCTTTGCAAATGCGTCAGTCGCTTGGAAGTAGGGCGGATTTTCTTCTTTTTTTAGCCGGTAATCATAGCGGGATGGCTGTACAAAGGCGCTCCATGTTACATGGGCATCATTCAACGAATTTATTGCCTGCGGCGAATGGTATTTCCCCGGGCCAACCAGCAAGTTGTTGGCGGTGATTATCTTTGCGCCAAGTGCTGCGCGTAAAAATGCGCCGCCATGCGGGTGGTCGTTCACGATGGTGTTGTTGCTTAAATACAGGGCGTTGTTTGGCCATGCGTAGCCTTCTTCACCAAAGGCGATGATGGTTGAATTTTCTGTGGCTCTGGTTTGTTGAATCAAATTGCCGATCACGAGGCTTACGCCGCCATTGGGGAGGTCAAGCTCATAGCTTGCGCGGCCGCCGTCTTCATCGGTGATTCGGTTGTAGCGGATGTCATTTTTTGCCGCACGGCTTTTTAACAGGTGGCCGATATTGGCATGATGAAAATAGCTGCCCGTCACCGTGAGAGAGGCGACCTGGCCAACGTAGACGTTGTGGCTAAGTCCGTCACCTGAACCATTGTAGCCAAACTCGCTGTTTTCTATTTGAACCGTTGAGTTAGCGCTGCTGTTAGCCAAAATGCCATTTTGGTTGTCATAAAAAAGGCAATTGCGCACGGTTAACTGACCATTTTCAAAGCGTATGCCTGCGCCGTTTTTGTCATAAACCCGTGCGCCTATGAAGTCGATGTTCTCGACGGTGAAGTTGCCATTTTGAATGACCCAAATGCCTTTGCCCGCGACGTTTTGGCCAGCGGCAATGATGCGCGCATGGCCGCCTACGCCGCGAATGGTGAGCGATTTCTGCGGCCATTGCGCCACGTCACCATGGTACTCACCGGCCTGGATTTCGACGATATCGCCATCTTTGGCAAGCTTCGCGGCTGCGGCGATAGTGGGGATTGCTTCATTTGTCCCCACGCGCAGGATTTTCCCGCCGCTGGGGTTAAAGTTGCTCCAGTTGTTCAGGTTGGGGTTGATCCTTAGTTCAGGCGGCGGGGGGACAATAAAGGCTTGTCGATAGCGTTCTGCCCGCGAGGGCGCATCCAGCTGATCACGTAAAAATTGCATGATGGGTAGGGCAACAGATTCCAGCCGGGGATGCCCTTCCAGCCGCCGCTGGGAATAATCCATTAACTCCCCAGGAGTTTTTCCGATATTTTGGTAAATAAGCCAGGCCGCTAGCAGGCTTGCTGCTAAAGCTAATATTGGCAAACTAATGATGATGTATCTTGTTTTGTGCTTCATCTGGCAGAAGAAGTTTTTAGGGAAATGTTGATTAAGTCTTTCGACAATCTCAGGATAGCCTTGTTGAACAATGGATAGAAACCACTTGTTCAACTTAGGTGCTATTGCAGCAAGTTATCTTTGCTGGTTTGTAAATTCGGCTGCAAGGTTTGCCTCGCCCCCGGCAGAGTTGGTGTGCCAGGCAACAGGCGGGTTGCCATGGGGTGCACATATTCCCGCTGTGGGGCAAGGTTCATGCCGGAAATGATCGGCGGGGCAACGTAGGTGCGGTCCAGCCCGCTGCCTTTGCTGATGCGGTAGTCATGCCGATCGGAGAGTACGAAGGTGGTGGCGTCTACCTGCGGATTATTTACGAAGATGCCATCTATGCCGGTGTTCAAGGGGCGGTTGCCGAGAAGCAGATTGTTGTAGGCGGTGATGGTTTGCGCGCCGGGTTGCACGCGCAAAAAGGTGATGCCGCGCGGGTTATGGTCCACCAGCGTGTTGTTGATGAGATAAAGCGTGTTCTTTGGTGTCTTGTAGCCTTCGGCGCCAAACGAAATCAAGGTCGGATTTTCCGTCGTGGCGCTTTGCTCGATGATATTGCCGATCACGTAGGCTGTGCCGCCGTTGGGGAATTCCAGCTCGTAGCTGGCGCGGCCGCCTGTTTCATCGGTGAGCCGGTTGTACAGAATGTGGTTTTCGCGTGCGCGGCTTTTGAGCAGATGGCCGACATTGGCGTGGTGAAAGTAGCTGCCGGTAACGCTGAGTTTTTTGATGGCGCCTACATAAAGATTGTGACTGTAGCCGTCGCCTGCGCCATTGTGGGCGAATTCGCTGTTTTCGATGGTGAGCGTGGCATTCGGGTCGCCTGCGGTAAGTATTCCGTTTTCGTTATCCAGAAAGCGGCAGTGGCGGAGGGTCAGGTCCCCTGCCTCAAAGCGTATGCCCGCGCCGTTTTTATCCTTCACATGCGCGTCGAAAAAGTCGATGTTTTCGATTGACACCTTGCCGCCACGGACAACCCAAATGGCTTTTTGTTCGGCGCTCGCGCCATTGGCGATGAGCCGGACGCGGCCGCTGTTGGGGGCGGCTTCGGGGTCCGCTTTTGCGTTATTCAGGGCGCGTATGGTCAGATTGTTTTGCGTCCACACCGCAACGTCATGTAGGTAGTCGCCGGCAGCAATTTCTATGGTGTCGCCATCGCGTGCCAGCGCGGCGGCCTGGGCTATGCTTTGGATGGCTTTGCCGTGTCCGACGGTGATTGTTCGGCCAGCTTCCCGGCCAGTGGTTGTCAGGTTTGTGGCGGGCGTTGCCTCTGCGGGAATCACGATCAGCTCGCCAGTTGGGGCGCGGCGAATTTCGCCGCGATAGGGTGGGGCTTCAGGCAGCGTGTCTTCGCGCATTGGGCTGCTATTGCTGTCAGTTTGCGCGGCGCTCCAGGGGCTGGGCAATAGGGCTGCAGCACACACGGCGCAGAGTAAAAAATGCCCGCTGCGGCGGGGGGGTGTCTTAGGCCTGGCGCTGCATCCTGCGTTGAATTTTGTTGTGTTGTGAGCCGCATCAGTCAGCAGGCAGGTCGCTGACCGGTGTGTGAATCGCCATCCAGACATTAACCCCGCCGTCTTGTCAGCGCCGACTTTTTTTGTTGTAGATTCACCGGCGCTGCTTTTAATCAAGGAGGGATTGTTCATGTTTTCCATGTTATTACACTGGGTTGGCCGTTTGGCTGCAGTGGCTGGGGTTCTGTTGAGCGCTATTGTGGGCTTGTTGCGCTTGCAGGGGCATTATTTTTTGGGGGGCTTTCAGGCAGGGACTTTGTTGCTTGCTGGGATGAGCTTGATGATGATTGCTTGCTTGTGCTATCTGGTGAGAATTGAGCAAGGTTTGACCAGAAGATAAAAAGTTAAAACGCGCCCGTCTTCATTTGATTTTTTTCAGCGCCGGACAGTGCCTGGAGATATTTCCGCTGGCAGCGTATTGGCGTTGGAATTGGCGTTGGAATTGGCATGGCGATTTTCAGATGGGGCTGCCAAGAGGGGTCAAATTTTCTGATTAACGGCATAGGCCTTGCCTGATACGGCTCTTTTTCTCCTGAATTCGCTGCATTTTTAGATTTTTATTGATTCAATGCAGCATTGGTTGACCTGGATCAAATAAACTTCGTCTGCTAATCGTGTAGGCTGCGAAAGCCTGTCGCCCCAAGATGCGGTTGATCAACCCGGGCTGGATGTGGGGGATGGCGCGGTTGGTTTGGTTTATTTTCGAGGTTTTAAACGTGGAGAACGCAAGTTGAAGATGAAAATCATGAGCAAAACACTGGCTGCCAGCCTGGCCATGAGCCTGCTGGGAGCGGTCACGGGCGCTGCAACGGCGGCAACCGATGCGGAAATTGATGCCTTTATGAATCCTTACGCCAAAGGTTTTCCTTCGGCGCCGGGCGTTAAAGAGGGTGTGCTGATCGACAAGAATAATGCTGATCAATTCAAGTCAGTGCTGCTTCCCCGGATTTACGACCAAATCAAGGCGGGTAATACGTCCTTCACGATTGGTAAGCAGTTGAGCGCCCCGCCACCGGCGGTTTTTGTCGCCGCATCCAAGAAGTCAGCTGAAACCGCCAAGGTTGAATTTGGCAAGGGCCGTATTTCCGGCTATCAAGGGGGTATGCCTTTCCCTTACGAGCCTTCGTTAAGCGATCCGAATGCAGGTGAAAAGCTGGCTTGGAATGCTCGCTATGGCCTTGAGATTCCTGACGATGTCCAGCTCGGACCTTTCGTTTGGGAATATCGCGATGCCAACACGGGCAAGATTAACCGTACTCTCGATCTGGATCCTTCCTTTATCTCGAACACCGGTTTTAGGACAATGAACAAGCCTGAGCATATGGCGGGTTCTGAAGGGTTCTTCAATATGGACATGATCACGGTTAAGTCCCCTCAGGATTTGAAAGGCACAGGTTTGTTGCTCAAGCGCCGTGTGGATAGTTCGCGAGATGATGATGGACAGCTTTACCTCGGCTTCCAGCGTCGTGCGCGCCGCTTGTCTACTTCTGCAACAACGGATCCGTTCCTGGGTTCGAACGTGATGATCGAAGAGTTCCGTGGGTTCAATGGCAAAATCAACGACTTCACCTGGAAGTACCTCGGCACAAAAAATCTTCTGATGGCTTACTACTCACATAAAGAAGCCAAATTGCGGGATGACTATAAAACCGCTGACTGGCGTCCGACCGCCTTTAAGGGCAAGGGGCAGTGCTGGGCTGATGTGCCGTGGAGCTTGCGCAAGACTTACATCATAGAAATGTCGCCCAAGCGTGCTGACCATCCCGTTTCCAAGCGCACCATGTACATTGATGCTGAATCGTTCCATGTCGTGGTCAGCGAGGTTTATGACCGCAAGGGCGAGTTGTGGAAGCTTTGGGTGCAGGGTATCGGCCATCCTAGCGGCCAGTTGCCTGCTGTCGCGAAAAAAGGCGTCTGGGTTTGGGATGCTGACTCGATGATCGACCTGCAAGCGGGCCAGTGCACCACGCTGAACTTCCGCATGAACTCACTGGAAGCCGTACCGGCGAGTGTGTATACGATCGAATATATCCGTTCGCGTCAGTAAGTCAGTATTGTGTTTGCCTAAACAGGCCGCCTGCAAACATGCAGGCGGCCTGTTTGTTTATGCGGGAAAATTGGCGCGGCCGGATGGCCATGAGTTTTGGGCGTAAAGCATAAAGTCGCCCAGTCTGGGTTTTGCTTGGCGTGTATGGGTTACAGCACCCGCCCGTATAAATCCTCCAGCCGCACAATATCGTCTTCACCCAGATAGCCGCCGGATTGCACTTCAATCATTTCCAGATTGATTTTCCCGGGGTTTTCCAGCCGATGCACGATGCCAAGCGGAATGTAAGTCGATTCGTTTTCGGTGAGCATCAAAACTTCGTCTCCGCGGGTGACCTGGGCTGTGCCTTTGACCACAATCCAGTGCTCGGCACGGTGGTGGTGCTTTTGCAGCGAGAGCTGCTTGCCGGGTTTGACGGTGATGCGTTTGACCTGATAGCGGTCGCCCTGCACGATGCCTTGGTAGCTGCCCCAGGGGCGGTGCACGTGCATGTGCAAGTCAATTTCGCTGCGGCCGTCTTGTTTGAGCTTTTCGACAATTTTCTTGACGTCTTGTGTGCGGTTTTTCGGCGCGATGAGCACGGCGTCGGCTGTCTCGATGACCACCATGTCAGTCAGGCCTATGGTTGCCACCAGCCGCGATTCGGCGCGGATGAGGTTATTGGTGGAGTCATGCGCGATCACGTCGCCCACGCAGGTATTGCCGGAAAAGTCGGCGCTGGCGCTACGGCACAGGGTGTCCCAGGCGCCGATGTCGTTCCAGCCGGCGGTGAGCGGAATGACAATGCCATCATCCGTTTTTTCCATGAGGGCATAGTCGATGGAGTCAGCTCGGCAGGTGGCAAAGGCTTCGCTGTCCAGGCGGATAAAGTCGAGGTCAAGCCTGGCGCGCTCGATGGCGGCTTGTGCAGGCGCGCTGATGTCGGGTGCGAGTTGATCCAGCGTTTGCAGGTACTGATCCGCGCGGAACAGGAACATGCCGCTGTTCCAGTAGTATTCGCCTGAATCAAGGTAGCCTTGCGCGGTGGCGACGTCAGGCTTTTCCACAAAACGGTCAATGGCAAAACCATCGTTCACTGCGGCGCCACGGTGAATATAGCCATAGCCCGTTTCGGGGCGTTCGGGCGTAATGCCAAAGGTGACGAACTGCCCGGCCACCGCGTGGGGCAGTCCCCGCGCCACCGCCTGTTGAAAGGCGGCAATGTCTGCGACGACATGGTCAGAAGGCAACACCAGCATGAGAGGGGCTTGTCCGTCGCGGCAACACCAGGCGGCTACGGCAGCCAGCGCAGGTGCGGTGTTGCGGGCAGCGGGTTCGAGCAGAATGTCGGCTTCAATGCCAATTTCGCGGATCTGCTCGGCGACTAAAAAGCGGTGCGCTTCATTGGTGATCAACACCGGGCGTCCCAAGTCGGGAAAGCCCTTGAGCCGCAACAGTGTGGCTTGCAAAAGCGAGTGTTCGCCCAAAAGACGTAAAAACTGCTTGGGATATTGCGAGCGCGACAACGGCCATAGCCGCGTGCCAGAGCCGCCGCATAAAAGAACGGGAACCATCTTGGGCTGATTGTTGCTGTGCGTGGCGGTGTTATTCATAAGTTTGCTTGTTAAGTCTTTTAAACTGAACGCTGGACTGATCCGCTAGATTTTCATTTCCAGCAGGATGGACTGGGTTTTTTACCTTGCGGTGGTTGAAGGGGCGTGTTTGCGGGAACGGGTGTGCAAGTGCGGGTACAGGTGAAGGTATAAATGAGGGTAAAAATGGGTATGCAAAAGAGATTGTCCATGTTATCAAAACTCGCAGGCATCTTTGCTGGCGGGGCTCTCTTGTTGCGCAATGTTTTTATTCGCGGGGTCTGGCTGCCGGCAAGGCATCGTGGGGCGCAGGGAATGATGGCAGGGATGGTGCGTTGGGCATGAGACAGCAAAAAATATTGTTTGTCTGCACGGGAAATATCTGCCGCTCGCCGACGGCGGAAGGGGTGGCGCGTGCCTTGGCAGCCAGGCTGGGGGTAGCGCACTTGTTCTTGTTTGACTCTGCAGGCACACAGGGATTTCACGCCGGGGAGCCGCCGGATGCGCGCGCAGTGAAGGCCGCTGTACAGCGCGGGTATGACTTGTCTGGCTTGCGTGCGCGGCAGGTGGTGGAGAAGGATTTTGCCCAGTTCGACTATGTGCTGGCCATGGATCAAGGCCATTTGCAGTCTTTGGCAAAACGCTGCCCGCCGACGGCAAAAGATCGTTTGGGTTTGTTTCTTGACTATGCGCAGGCAAGTGCTGTGGCTGAGCCTGCTTTGGCAGGGGGTGTGCCAGACCCTTACTACGGCGGACCTGAAGGGTTTGAATATGTGCTGGATGTGGTTGAGGCAACGACGCAGCGGCTGATCCGGCATTTGCTGGAGCGGGCGGTTGATTGATCCGGAGAATGGGGTTTCAATGTTTTAAATCCCGTCCGGACCCTCGCCGGCTTGCGCGGCTGGCGAGGGATTTACAGCAGGACTTCTGTGGCTGCTGGATGCGATAAAAATCCCTGCGGGCTGGCGCTCGCGCCATAGGCACCGGACTGAAAAATCACGAATAAATCGCCCGGTTCGGCCATGGGTAAATTGATTTTATCGGCCAGGAGATCAAGCGGTGTGCACAAGGGGCCGACGACGCTTGCGGTTGCGGTGTTCGTTGTATCGCCATTGCGCTGGCTTTGCGCCGTATTGCCATAGCCGACTTTTTTATCGGTATTTTTTATTTCGCCTGCATGAACAATGGCTACAGGGTAATTGCGGCGAATTACCTGGCCGAAGTTGCCGCTGGCCGCCAGATGGTGATTCAGCCCGCCATCGGTGACGAGGTAAGTGTGCCCGCGCGAGACTTTTTTATCGACAATGCGGGTGATATAAATCCCGGCTTCGCCCACGAGGTATCGGCCGAGTTCCAGGTGCAGGGCGGCTTGTGGCATGCGTTGTGCGGCATCCTGCGCAATTTCGGTTAATGCGGTGGCAATCGGCGCGAGTTCCAGGGGCGACTCATGCGCGAAATACGGAATGCCAAAACCGCCGCCTAAGTTAAGCGTTTTGATTGGCGTCGGGGCGTGTTCTGCCAGGCGTAACGCCAACTGGTAACTGGCGCGCTGTGCGGCGGCGATGGATTCGCCATTCAGGTTTTGCGAGCCGGCAAAAATGTGCAGGCCTTCAAACGCCAGGTGCGAGCCGAAGCGCGCCCAGCCATCCAGCAAGTCAGGTACGATTTCTTCGTCCATGCCAAACGGCCGCGGCCCGCCGCCCATGCGCATGCCAGCGCCCTTGAGCTCAAAGGCGGGGTTGATGCGCAGCGCCACGCGTGCTGTGCGTCCAAGCTTTTGCGCGATGGCGGCCAGGCGCGTGAGTTCATTGATGGATTCTGCGTTAATCAATACGCCAGCGGCTACAGCTTGGTCCAGCTCGCTATCGCGCTTGCCGGGTCCGGCAAAGCTGATGCGATCGGACGCAATGCCTGCCTGCAAGGCAAGTTCAAGCTCGCCGCCCGAGGCGATGTCTACGCCATTCACAAGTTTTGACATGGCGCGCAGCAAGGGCGGGAAGGGGTTGGCTTTGATGGCGTAATGAATGCCGATGGCCGCTGGCAGAATGCCGCGTAAATCCTGGATGCGCTGCCGGATGCGCTGGCTGTCATAAGCATACAAAGGTGTGCCGTGTTCCGCCGCTAATTGCGCGATAGGGCGATTAGCGAAAAATTGATTGTCCTGGGCAAAGAAAAGTGTCGGCATGGGTTTGCTGGTTTATGAGGCGGCGGGTTTTTCAGCGCAAGCAGTTAAGGCGGAAGTGAGCTGCGCGCGCAGCGTGGCGCGGTCTATTTTGCCATTGGCATTGCGCGGCAGGGTAGTCGTTTGGGTGGTGAGGGTGGTCGGCACCATGTAAGGCGGCAGGTGTTGGCGGCAGGCGGCAAGCAACTCGGTGCGTGCATCCTCGGTGGGTTTATCCAGGTTTGTATTGAGCGCAACAACGACATGAATCGCCTCGCCCAGGGTTTCATGCGGCAGGCCAAAGGCGGCGCATTCGGCAACCAGTGGCTGGGTGTACAGCACTTCTTCAATTTCCGTGGGGCTTACGCGGTAGCCGGAGGTTTTGATCATCTCATCGCGCCGTCCGACAAAATATAAAAACCCTTCCGCATCGCGGCGCACGGTGTCGCCTGAATAGACGGCGAGCTCATCAGGCGCGGGATGAAAGTGCGAGGGCAAGGGCTTGAAACGCTCGGCGGTGGCTGCCGGGTTGTTCCAGTAGCCCAGAGTGACCAAGGGGCCGCGATGCACGAGCTCGCCCGGTTCATCGGCATCGCACGGCGTGCCATCGCGACGTAGCACCAGCACTTCAGCATGCGGAATAGCGCGGCCGATGGAATCCGGCCGCCGGTCGACTTCATCCGGCGGCAGGTAGGTTGAGCGAAAAGCTTCGGTCAGGCCGTACATCAAAAACGGTTTGGCCTGCGGCATTTTTTGGCGCAGGCGGGCGAGTGTATTACCCGGCATGCGCCCGCCGGTGGTGGCGAAATAACGCAGGGTGTTGGCGCAATCCGCTGGCCAGTCGATACGGGCGAGCTGAATGTACAGCGGCGGCACGGCGGTGAGGCCGGTGATGCGCTCGGTTTGCAAGCTGCGCACCAGGTCGCGCGGCAAGAGATAGTTGTGCAGCACCACGCAGGCGCCGACCGAGAAGGCCGTGGTGAGCTGGCTGAAACCGGCATCGAACGACAGCGGCAGGGCGGCGAGCAAGCGGTCGTCCGCGCGGTTGTCCAAGTATTGCGTCACGCTTTGCGCGCCGAGGATGAAGTTGCGGTGGGAAATCACCACGCCCTTGGGGCGGCCGGTGCTGCCGGAGGTGTAGAAGATGGCGGCCGGGTGGGTGTTTGTGGGTTGCCCAAGCGGGGCTGTTGAAAAAGTCGGCTCTGCCAGGACGGCGCGGGGCGACAACGCAGCGGCTTTTAACAGCGCCGGCCAGCAATGCAGCACCGGGTGGGGCGCGGGTAGCGGGCTTGCCGCCGGTGCATCCACCCGCACGATGTGGCGCAAGGCGGGGCAGTTGGCCAGCACCGATTCAAGCGAGCTCAGGCGCGTAGCGGAGGTGACGAGTACGGCTACAGCGCAATCCTGCAGAATATGCCCGACTTGTTCGGCGCGTAGAACCGGATTCACTGGCACGAAAAGCATACCGGCGTGCGCCGCGCCAAAGCAGGCGACTACGGTTTCGAGCCGTTTTTCAAGATACACCGCCACCCGCTCGCCGGGCATGAGGCCCAGCATTGCCAAGGCTTGGGCAAACTGCCCGGTTTGCTGCCAGAGCTCGGCGTAGGTGGTTTGCTGTGCTGTCTGGTTTGCTGGATTTGCTGGATTAGCGACCGCCAGCGCCTCGGGTGTGCGCTGCGCCGCGTGGCGGATGAGGTCGGCTAGGCGCAGGTCGGCCATGTCAGCCATGTCAATCATGGCGTTGCGGCTTTTAATGCACGCAGTTTTTTGCCCGCAAAGTGGCGTGTGGCGGCGAACATTCCGCGCGGTGTGGCGAGGTCAAAGGCGATGAGGCCACGCCGTTCGCGGCGGTGGCTCATCCAGTCTTTTTTGTAGGCATCGTCACCGCTCAAGTAGTCAATTTCATTCACCTTGTCATTATCCAGCACATGCGCCATTAACGCGGTAGTGAGCAAGGAGCCAGGCGAATAGCACGCCGCGTTGGGGTCATAGGCGAGTTTGAAAATACAGGCTTTGCCTTGATCCACGAGCCAAATCTGGCTGGCGATGGCTTCGTCATCGAGCGTCAAAACGCCCAGCCGCAGCACGCCGCGCTGGGCGGCGAGTCCGCAGAGGCGGCGGATGAAATCAGGAAAGGCTTCATCGGGTTTCCAGCTCATTTGGTAGATGGTTTCAAACGCATCCAGGGCGGTATTTAGCGCCAAGCCCGGTTGGGTGTGGATGGCGATGGCTGAATGGCCTGCTTGATGGAGTTTTTTGCGCGCGCGTTGCACGGTGTTGCGCAAGGCCGACGGGCGGGCGGCAAAGTAGTCGGCAAAGGAAAGGGGTTTTGGGAAATCATTGCAGGGCAGATACCAGTTGCCAAAACAAAAGTAATCATCAACGGCGTAGCCTGCCTTTTTGAGCGCGCTCCGCATGGCCGGATAAAAGTCGCCTGATACGTCCAGCGGTTGCAGTTGAATCACGGCCGGGCGGCGGTGGCTTGGTGTGCTATGGCGTAACTCATGGGCAATGGCGTCGAGTGCTGCTTTGTATAACGCGGGCTTGGCGTCAAGCAAGACAGGCGCAAACAAGGGTGTGTAGAAGTTGGCCAGGCTCGCCAGACCCTGTGCGGTTTTTATCAACGGCAGCGCCAGAACGGGGGAGCTGTCCTGCCTGGCAAGCAGCCATTGCACGCTTGTGCCTTGGGGCAGGGCGTGCTGATCGCGGCGCAGCTCACCTGGCCCGAGCTCA
>LNAQ01000017.1_pt1 | contig 25241 bp, 26 predicted proteins | sample 602591 | NCBI WGS metagenome assembly LNAQ01 (sample SAMN02440304, study PRJNA202911) | soil metagenome | biome: Subtropical and temperate rainforests or woodlands; isolation source: soil samples (1 kg each in a 20% v/v slurry with milli Q water) were... ... | reverse complement strand
GCTAGTACAAGCCCAACGCGTGCATCGTCGTGCATTTGTCGACCCAGGGGTTTTTGCTCAGGAAATGGCCAAAATATTCTCTGCAACTTGGGTTTATCTCGGACATGAGAGCGAACTGGCTTTGCCGGGAAGTTATAAAGCGACAACAATGGGCACTCAGCCCGTGTTGCTAACAAGGGATGTTGAAAGCGGCCGACTGCATGGGTTAGTCAACGCCTGCCGCCATCGAGGTTTGCCTCTGGCGGAAGATCATAGCTGCGGCAAAAAGAGATATCTCGTGTGCCCCTATCATGGCTGGACTTTCGATCTCGCAGGCCGCTTGGTAGGCGTGCCCATGCGCGATCGGCAGAGCGGTGATTTTGATGAGTCTTCGCTTGGCTTGATAAAGATTCCACTGCTGGATAGTTACCGAGGTTTTGTTTTTGGCAGTTTGAACAGCGCGGCACCCAGTCTTATTGATCATCTTGGCGCTGCGTCTCCTTTTCTTGATTTGTTTGCTGATCTGTCTCCGAGCGGCAAGATTCGCGTCGAAAGTGGTGTGACCAAATACAAATTCAAGGGAAATTGGAAGCAGCAGGTCGAAAATTCAATGGATGGTTACCACCCGGGATTAGTACATCAAAGTTTTTTTGAGGATGTCCTCAAATCACGCATTGGTCGCGGCATGAGTTTTATTGTTGGTCCAGAATCGCCAGCAAAAAATGCCTCTCTCGGTAATGGGCATGCTTTGATCGATTTTCGTATGTTCGATCGAAAATCGATGTTGGGCGGAAGTAAGCCAAAGTCTGAGATTGATTGGCATGACAAAGTTCGCGCACGTTTTGCTGACCGTGCAGGCTATGCCGATGAGGTCATTGCTTGCAATGGCGGTGACGGGTTCAATTTGCTGATCTATCCAAACCTGGTGCTGATCAACAATCAAATTCGTGTGATTCATCCTGTGAGTTTCGATAGCACTGAGGTATTTGCATATCCAGTGACACTTGAGGATGTCGCGCCGGAGATTAATACGCATCGACTGCGCGCACATGAAGATTTTTATGGTCCGGCGAGTTTCGGTGCGCCTGATGATATCGAGATGTTCCAACGGCAATGGGATGGCATGTTGCGGGCAACATCGATGGAATGGCTCTGCTATGACCGCGGGCTTGATCAGGAAACCCCGTTAGGGGATGTCGGGCGTGAGTCCCATGTGTCTGACGAAACCGCACAACGTGGGGTCTGGCGCCGTTGGGCTGAATTGATGGCTGCGCCAACTATGGAAGACGTTAGTTTGCCGGAGGTGTTGGCATGAACGAGCGCATTGATTTGCCAGCCATTGAGGCTTTTCTGTTTAAGGAAGCGCAATTACTTGATGAGCGGCGCTACGACGAGTGGGTGGATCTTTTCTCAGAGGACGGAGTTTATTGGGTTCCTTCCGGGCAAGCAGGCGATGTAGAGCAGAGCGTAGCGCTGATCTATGACAATGTGCCGAGGTTGAAAGAACGGATGCTCCGTCAAAAGGCACATACGTTTTGGGCACAGCAGCCACCTACGCTTACTACGCGGCTAGTTAGCAATGTCACTGCTCAGACAACGGCGGAGAGTGAGTTGAGTGTCGACAGCCGGTTCATTATCTGCCTGCTCAGACGGAACGAATCCACCCTCCTCTCGGGCGTGGCGCGCTATGTATTGATACCCCACGGGACGGGATTTGCGATTCGGAAAAGAGTCATTGATTTGCAACAGAGAGATCAGTCATTCGACAACCTCACATTTTTGATTTGAGCACTGCCCATACCATCTAAGTCTAAGGAGTCATTCATGAACAGATCTATGCTTTCTCCGCTGGAGGAGCTATTGCCCGAACCGGTTTGGGTGGATGAGGAAAGCGGCACCGCAAGTCGAGCTATTTTTACTGACGATACTATCTACAGACAGGAGCAGCAACAGATATTCGCAAAATCCTGGTTGTTTTTGGCGCACGAAACTGAACTACCAAGTAATGGCGATTATGTGACACGTCAGTTGAGTAACGATCCAGTGATAGTGATTCGTGGTCAGGATGGGCAAGTGCGCGCATTTCATAATAGCTGTTCGCACCGTGGAACCATGTTGTGTCGCAGTGACGCCGGTTTTACCAAAACTTTGCGTTGTCCTTACCATGGCTGGGTTTTTGGCCTTGACGGCAAGCTGTTGTCAGCAGCCTACCCGCCGGAGCTTTTGGCGTTGATGGGGAAAGGTGGCGAAGACCTCAGGCCGATGGCTAAGGTCTCAAGTTACGCTGGCTTAATTTTTGGTACCTGGAATCCTGACGCGCCTTCGTTAGATGAGTATCTCGGGGAGTCGAAGTTTTATATCGACCTTTTTGCGAAAAGAACGCCGGCAGGGATGGAGGTGCTTGGGCCGCCTCAGCGCTGGGTATTCAAGGCAAACTGGAAGCTCGGTGCACTGAATTTTGCAGCGGATGGCCCGCATGCTGCGAGCGTACATGGGCCGATTACTTATTTAACCCTTTCGGTACCGCAAGACGCTGTGGTTAAGGCGTTGATGGCTAGTCCGGCGATTATCATGGGTAACGGACACAACGGCATATTCTTGAACTTGCCGCCAGATGCACCGGACTATGCAGGATTCTCACCTGAGTTAGTGTCTCTTTACAAAAAAACACTGAGTGCGGCACAAGAAGGCTTAATGTCACGCGGCCTAACAAAGGTTATGACTACTTTCCCCAATACATCTTGGGTTGAGAGTTCAGTGAGATTCGATCAGAGCAAGCCCCCCATTCCTTTTTGTAATTTGCGGACTTGGCAGCCGCTCAGCGCGCAGAGCACTGAGGTCTGGAACTGGCTCTTGGTTGAGAAAGAGGCAGCCGCAGAATACAAGCGTGAAAGTTATGAAATGGGAGTGCGTACGTTTGCTGCAGGCGGCACTTTTGACCAGGACGATGCAGAAGCCTGGAGCTCAATTAACCACGGGTGTCGCGGAACTATAGGCTCGACCTACCCAGTGGATTTTCGCGCTATCAAGCACTACCGAGATCGGCCAATGACCGATTTTACCGGCCCCGGCGTTGCTTATCCATCGACTTACTCTGAAATGTCTGAGTTTGCACTGTTGATTCATTGGCAAAAGATGATGAAAGGGGAGGCGAAATGAATACGTTTGAAACCAGAGGTGATTCACTTTCTGCTGAAAACTTTTTCGAAGTGTATGGGTTTCTTTGCAAGGAGTCTGACTACCTTAGTCAAGGTGACTATAAAAGTTGGTTAACCCTAATTCAGCCAGATATTCATTACCGCATAGCAGCACCTTCATTTTTGGATGCTGTACGACCAAGGCGCTACGGTCTGGGAAATGACTATTACGACGATGATTACGCGACTTTGAAGATTCGCGTTCAACAACTGACTACACCGAATTACAGCATCGCTGAAAATCCATTGTCTTTGCTGCGCCATTTCGTTACCAACATTAGCGGGTATCCAATTGAATCAGGGTTTGAGGTCAGCAGCAACGTCCTCGTGTATCGAGTTCGTTCTACAGAACCAGAGCCAGCGATCGTTGCGGGGCGTCGTAAGGACATTCTGGTTCGAACCCCGGAAGGTTTGAGACTAAGTCGTCGTGAAGCTCAGTTAGATCAAGTCAGTCTTCGCCAGCCCAACATCAGTTTTTTCATGTGAGCGAGAGGCTGTCTTCGGAGGGTTACTAACAGCAATGCTGATGAAATCAGGAATAAGTATGTATCGAGGCTAGGTGTGTTTTCGGGTCGTGGTGTAGGGGGCTTCTTAACTAAGCAAGGGGAATAATGGTGAAGATCAGAAAATTAGCACTGTTGGTTGGTTTGGGTAGTTTTTCTTTTCATGTGTTAGCCGAAGAGCTTCCTCTGGGCGATGTTTCAACTAACCCTGTTTCAAATATGTTCAGTTATCGGGGTTATTTGAGAGAGTATTTATCGGTTAACCTTGATGACAACATAGTTGGACCCACCGGGCAAATGACGGGGAAAGGCGAGTTGTCGATGGCGCGAACAGTGCTCCGTCTGGATGGGACAGCCAAGCTTAATGAAAAGCTTTCATTCGTCGGTACAGTACGCGTAGTTCGTGAAGTGCGTACAGGCTATATGAAGGATTTGGACAATGCTGCTGCGCAAAGCTCCGTATTTTCCGGATTTTACAACAAGGAAAAATATAACGAGAACGAATTGCGCGAGGGGTATTTTGTTTTGAAGCCAACGCAAAATATCAGCCTGAAGCTAGGACGACAACAGATTGCCTGGGGAGAGACGGATTTTCTTCGTGGAACAGACATTGTTCATGGCTTTGACTACCGATGGCGCTCGCTATTGGAATCCGATAATGAGGAGTTGCGTACGCCGCTAGTCATGGCGAATGCGGAAATTTACTTTCCCAAAGTTGATGGCACATTGCAATTGCTTTATCGCCCAGGTTGGGACAAAGGAGCCGATGTCGTCAATAAGCGCGATCTGTTCGGGGGGCGCTGGGCTGGGCAACCCAATAAGGGTATCAACAACCTTGATGCGGCACCCTACAACTATCATCACTCAGAAGGCGATACAAAAGATGCTAACTGGGGGTTTCGTTGGTCTAGCAAATTTAGTGATACCTCTTATAGCTTGATGTACTACAAGGGCTTAAGTCTTGATCCGGTAGTTAATTCTATCGCGAAGAGCGCGCCTGGGTCGCCTGGGTCGCCTCTGACATCAGTTCCTGTGTATATGGCTGGGAGTATTGTTAATTCGCAAAGTTATGGTTCTGCCCCGGCAAATGGTTTCATGGAGTCCATATTTCCTCGCATAGAAACCATCGGCGCGACGTTAAACACTTATTTTGAAAAAGTCGATGGTGTGGTTCGCGGTGAGCTGGCCTATGTTCCCAACCATCCATTTAATGTTGGATCCCAGTTCAATGCCATTGTCGGTGCACCGATTACGATTGGGGCTATTCCTGGATTGGACACGCTTTCACCTGGATGTGCGCCGCCACCTGGCGCGCCTTGCTTGACCTTCCCGACGGTTGTTCTGCCAGGTGCAGGAGGGATTATTAAAAAGCATGTAATGAACACCATGGTGGGGTTTGACAAGACGCTTCCACTGCAAAATATTTTTGGTACATCGCGACCATCGACGTTTTCAGTTCAGCTATTTGATACCTGGATCACGAACTTCGATGAAAAAGATGACATTGTCGATCTGTTTAGTTATGGCGCGAAGAAAAAGCGCCATTCCACGACCTTGAGTTCGGTACTAATCAATAACTATCGCTATGACACGATCAATGTTGGTTTAGCTGTTATTTACGATGTGACGTGGGGCGATACGGTACTGATTCCTTCAATTGAATTTGCCCCGGGTGACAAATGGCGATTCCGGGTAGAGGGGGATTTCACTATTGCGAAAAATAGTGACATTAAGACAAGGGGCGGACAAGTGGAAGACCTTACTCATCCACTCAGTACCGGCAAGAACAACGATCAACTCTACTTCCGAGCGACTTATCAATTTTAAAACCCTATTCTTAACGGACAAAGGAATCCATCATGAAAAACTTTATCTCAAAAAGCGTACCGATATTTGCCTTGGTTAGCGGGTTGTGGGCAAGCAATGTTTATGCAGATATTGCACCTGGGACGGTCATTACTGCGGCTAATCTTGAACAGAGCTTATCGCAAAAGTTTGAAGGCATTCCTCTAGGGGATATGCTCACGGGAGCTCAAAAGCTCTGGATAAAACAATATGGGCTCAAAGTGACGCTGGCTGCGCCAAAAGAGAATCCGGTGCCGTCTAACTATATTGCTGCGACAAAGAGTTTTTCTGGCCAAGTGAAGTTGAATCCGCAGACGCTACGTGTAGAAAACTATGTGGCAGGCATGCCGTTCCCAGATGTAGCCGTGAATGATCCATTGGGCGGGCGGAAATTAATGTGGAATTACTACTATGGGGCAATCCTCGGTGGTGATTCGTTGGATTCCACAGGTTCGGTAATGCTCATTTCCGGAAGCAAAGGTTTAGAGAAAATTTCGAAAGCTGAAAATCTCCAATATTCGTTGAAAGGACGTGAGAGCGAGCCGCACGACCAATCTGTACCAGGGGGGGCTGCAAAAAAACTGTTGACATTCTTGACATATCCATACGATGTAGCAGGTGTTGGGGCTTACATAGAGAGAGCGGATGACGGTAGGCCAGATGAGTCATATGTCTACTTGAAGTCCTTACGTCGAATTCGTCGCGTATCAGGAGCAACGCACTCTGATCCATTCCTTGGGTCGGACATGCTGGGTGAAGATAACTCTACGTTTGATAGCAATCCGCTGTGGTATCCCGCGATGAAGATTGTCGGGAAGCAAAAGATTCTGGTTGTTGCTAACGGGGGGCAGCCGTCAGAAAAAAATAAGCCAGAGGCTTATGTTAATTTATCTGCCCCACCGTATTGGAATCCTTCGATAGATTACAAATGGGAACCGAGAGAAGTTTACGTTGTTGAAATTACGACGCCAAGCACTCATCCCTACAGCAAGAAGATTGTTTATATGGACGCTAAATGGCCAATTATCTGGCAAGCTGAAGCATTCAACCGAGCCGGGAAACTTTGGAAAACAGTGATGAGTTTGTATTTTCCAAAAAAGCAAGATGATGGTGAACCCGGCATTATGAACTCTCATATTTATACGATTGACTGGCAAGCTGCTCACGCTACTGTAATTACTGTGTTGACATCAACGACAAACCGTAAGGGCGCTAAGCCTGAGGATTATGTAGCAAACAAAATCGCTGAAGCGGTGAGTAAATAGCTTGTTTAATAACCAAATAAACGTGGTGCAGTATGTGGGTGTTAATAGTTAGCTAAGTAGTTGGCTTGGCTATGGCTTTTTGTAAGGACGCCCACATTTGCTTCTTGTTTTGGTTTGAGAAGCATTTTCTAGAAAACAAAATCTAGGGAAACACTGAACAAGTCACGAACACGGTGAACGATTGCAGTGGCTTATTCAGTGTTTCCCAAGGTTTTCTCTGAAATCATTGATACGACGTTAAGGACAAAACTAAAAATTTTGTGGCACTTTTATCAGTTTTGACGACCTTCACTATCAATTAACATATCCAATCAAATCATGAAAAAAGAAAAATTTTTCCAACTGGCTGAGGTAGCGCTTTCATTGCTGATTGTTGTCGGGATTTATTGGCTTGGTGAAAATCTCAAGTTACCCGAAAAAATTATACCCATAACACCTTCAATTATCGAGGGTAGAGACGAATTTTATGCGGGCGTAATTGTTGGTGAGAAAGTCCGTTGGGTGGTTGGGAAAAAAGGAAAAATTCTTCGTAGTGAAAGTAATGGTGCTGGTTGGAATCCCCAAAACTCAGGCGTTAAAACAGCACTACATGGCATTGCAGCGTGGGATGAAAAAAAAGCTGTTGTTGTCGGCAATGACGGATTGGTTTTGCTAACACATGATAGTGGCAATGCTTGGGAAAAAGTGCAACTTGGAAATGAGCGTCTGGGAGTGAAGCTTTTAAAAGTGCGTATAGATCCAGAAGGTGTGGCTTGGACCGTAGGTGCTATGGGGGCTGTTTATGCTAGTAATGACACAGGAAAGTCATGGCGACGCATGGCGAGAGCACAAGATATTGCTTGGAATGACGTCGGCTTTTCTCCTGATGGAAAAGTCTGGCTAGTAGGTGAGTTTGGCCATGTTGTCTTCGCAGACCCTAAGCACGTGGATGACAAAGGAGAGCTTGAATGGCAAGCCGTTAAGGTGTCTGCAGACCGTAGTTTGATGGCAGTTATATTTCTTGATGCCCAAACAGCGCTTATCGCTGGGTTAGATGGAACTTTGTTAAGAACCAAAGACTCAGGCAAGAGTTGGGAAAAGGTTTTGTTACCCACAAGAGAACATGTTTTTGCTTTGGCTTCGAACGGATATACCACAGTAGGGGTGGGCTCGCGTGGGCTACGGATTGTGAGTCAACAAGAGGGATCTAGCTGGGAAGTAGGCAGGGTAGCCAAAGAAGATTTCAATTGGCATACCGATATTGCTATCAAAGGAGAAGAGCAACTGATCGTAGGGGCCAGCTTAGGTCAAATGACTGCAGGGAATAGAAAGTTGTAGGCCGTCTGTAACCGTTTAATGAAAGGCAAATCATGTTAAATCTAATATCTAACTTCCTTTTTTCGCGGCGCGCTATTGTCGTTGGAATTGTTCTGCTAAGTTCTCTTATTCTAGGTATTTTGGCTCTTCGGGTCGAAGTTGTTACGCATTTAGCGGACATGATGCCTATTAATCATCCCTACATCAAAGTCCACGAGCAGTACAAGAGGTCTTTTGGCGGTGCGGCCATCGTAACGATCATGGTTGAGGCAAAAAAAGGTGATGTGTTCCAGCTGTCGATACTGAAGAAAGTACAAGGGATAACGACTGATTTGCAAAAAATTGACGCTGTTAATCAGTATCAAATCGTTTCTCTAGCGTCTAAGAAACTCAAAAATATCCGCGCGTCAAGCGATGGGATTGAAGCATTGCCATTGATGTGGCCTGATGTCCCTAAAACAGCAGAAGAGATTGCATTGCTTAAAGCTTCTGTGGTGTCGAATCCGACCGTCTATGGTTCTTATGTCTCAAGAGATTTGAAGGGTGCGCTTATCACAGTTGATTTCATTGAGCGTTTACTTGATCCAAAGCAAGCGTATAAACAAATTAATGAGATCGTTAAAAAGTATGAAGGTGATGATGTTCGAATTTCCATCATAGGGGAGCCATTTTTGAGTGGCATAGTGAGTAAATATTTGCCGGAGACTATGAGGATAGCGCTGGTGATTATCTTAGTCATGGCTGCTATTCTATTCATTGCAACAAGGACACTTCGGGGCACTGTGCTTCCTTTAATTTCTGCGGTGCTTTCTGCAGCAATATCAATAGGTATATTGCGGTTAGTCGGGTTGAATTTTGATCCACTCATTATGGTCATTGTTTTCCTGATTTCAGCGCGTGCTATTTCTCACTCGGTGCAGTTTTGTACAGCATTTGATGATGAAAGAGAACTTGGCGCTAAAACTGCACATGAAGCGGCAAAGCTGACATTCACCAAGCTTTTTCGTCCCTCTGTCCTTGGGCTAGTGGTGGATATCGGCGGAATACTGGTGATAACAATCACGCCTATCCCGATACTGCAAAAAGCTGCAATTATTGGTGCTATATGGCTGACCAGTTTGCTTGTCACTGCAGTTGTTTTTGTTCCCCTGGCGTTATCTTGGGTAAAAAAACCCCATGGGCACTATTCACACCATCTTGACATCGAGCCTTTATTGATGACGATATGTAAGTTTTTTGCGCGCATATCTACACGGCGTACATCAGCAATTCTTGTCCTTGTGGGTACTGCTTTGGTACTAGGATTTTCTGCCGAGGAAGCAAGTAAGGTCAAGGTAGGCGACGCGAATCCTGGGTCTCCCATACTCTGGCCTAATTCTTCTTATAACGATGATTGGCGCACGATCAATAATCGCTTTAAGGGAAGCGACAGGATGTTTGTCGTAGTGCACGGAGCACAACCAGATGCTCTCAAGCGTCCTGACGTGCTCAATAGCATAGATAATTTTCAGCGCTTTATTGAGGGACAGCCGCAAATAGGCGGGACAGTTTCTTTGCTGAACCTAATTGAGCCTGTGAATATGATGCTTCATGAAGGGAACCCTCGTTATGCGGAGCCTGGTACTGATGCTTCAGTTAATGCGGAGCTTTTATATATGGCGACAGCCGGCGCTGAGCCAGGGGATATGGATCGTTTTACGGACGCTAAATATCAAGCGGGTTCAATCATGATTTTTTTCAAAGATCATCAAGGCGACACGCTGAGAACAGCAATCGCAAGAATCAAGGAGTACATAAGTGCCCATTCCGTGCCTGGTGTTGAATTTCAGCTTGCAGGTGGCGTTGTTGGGGTCATAGCTGCTGTTAATGAAGTCATTTTTGCTGATCAAATCAAAAGCATTGCATTAGCCATCCTTGTACTTTTTGTTATTTGCGCAATCACTTATAAGTCGATGGGAGCGGGACTATTTTTCTTGCCCTTGATATTGCTATCGAATATTGTGACATTTGCCTTTATGCATTGGCAAAATATCGGCATGAACATTAATACCTTACCGATTGCCGCTTTGGGTATAGGGCTTGGCGTTGATTATGCGTTCTACATTGTGGACAGAATCAAGGAGCGATTCGAGGAGACGTCAAATTTGGCTGATAGTGTTTCCTTCGGATTGATGACCGCTGGACGTGGCGTGTTAATCACTGGTATCACTATGGTGTTTAGTGTGTTGTTGTGGTATCCATTGTCATCCTTGCGCTTTCAAGCCGAAATGGGTCTGTTGATTGCCTTGTGGATGGCCATTTCTGCATTGGCTTCCATGATGGTCATTCCATCAATGATTTTTCTTTTCAAACCTAAATTTGTTGTCGGTGGAAAAGTTGATGCTAACAAAGATGTCGATTATGGCGTCAATCAGCATAAGTTAAATCAACCGGTGGGTGTTGATGCTTAAACAGTTACTGATAGGGGAAATGATGGGACTCCGTATTGATTTAGTTGAGGTCGAAGCTGTGATTGAGGGCTCGCCAGTCGAGGTAAATCCTTCAGGCTTGCCTTCACTCGTCGTGTATCGGATAGGGGATGACTTTTTTGTAACAAATAATCAATGTACCCACGGCAACGCAATGCTCTGTGACGGGTTTCAGGAAGGCGATACCATTATTTGTCCCTATCATGACGGTGGGTTTGATATAAAAACTGGAATGCCAATAGCCGCGCCTTGCACTATTCCACTGCAAACATATCAAACCACTGTCGAGAGTGGTCGTATATACATTGACTGTGCTTACCCCGAGATTTCGTCTGCCAAGGGTAACGTAAAATTGACGTTACTTTTGGACGATAGAAAATGAAATTATCGAAGCAAGCGTACACAGCCGAGTTCAAGGGTAATCCCCCCATTTTTAGCAGCGGTCAGAAGTAGAGTTGGTTAAAAGTGCTGACTTCTGTTTCGGGGTAATGCCGCCAAGCGCCATGTTGGGGCGTTCGTGATTGTAGGTCCACATCCAGTCGGTCGCATAGTTCTGTACCTCCTCAATCGACTTGAATAGGTAGTGGCTTAGCCAGTCGTAGCGGACCGTCCGGTTGTAGCGTTCGATATAGGCGTTCTGTTGCGGGTTACCTGGCAGGATATGATCAAGCCGGATACCTTGCCGCGCAGGCCAGGCGATGAAAGTCCCGCTGATATATTCCGGACCGTTATCGCTACGAATAGCCAGCGGCTTGCCGCGCCACTCGATAATCTGATCCAGCGCCCGTATGACCCGCTCGGACGGCAACGAAAGATCAATGTCGATGGCCAAGGCTTCACGGTTGCAATCATCGATCACATTAAACAACCGGTAGCTCCGGCCATCGGAGAGTTGGTCATGCATGAAATCCATCGACCAACATTGATTGATGGCCTCCGGCACCGCCAACGGCTCCGGCTTCTCCCGAACAATTCGCTTTCTCGGCTTGATCCGCAGGTTCAGTTCGCGTTCGCGGTAAATGCGATAGACGCGTTTGTGATTCCATCGGTGGCCCTTCACGTGACGGAGATACAAAAAGCACAGCCCGAGCACAGCCCGAATCCCCAGTTACGCTGGTTGTGGGTCAGGCGAGTCAGGAGATCGGCGAATTCGACATTCTCTGCTGGCTGCTTTGCCTGGTGGCGGTAGCAGGTCTGGCTGATACCAAACGCCAGACAGCCAGCCGGATGCTGACGCCTTTCTCTACGGTGCGTTGCGCCATCTCGCGTCGGCAAGATGGCTTCACCACTTTTTTTGTAGCGCCTCCTGGACGATCTCGGCCTTGAGGCGTTCTTCGGCATACATTTTCTTGAGCCGCCGATTCTCGTCTTCAAGTTCCTTGAGGCGGGCCATCAGGGAGGCATCCATGCCGCCGAATTTGCTGCGCCATTTGTAAAACGTGGCGGAACTGAGGCCGTGTTCCCGGCAGAGTTCCGGGACCGGGCTACCGCCTTCTGCTTGCTTGAGTATGGCGATGATCTGGCTGTCTGAAAAGCGTGACGTCTTCATGTAAAACTTCCTCGGGCTACTGTGGAGAAAATTCTACTTTTAACTGCCGCTAATTTCCGGGGGGATTACCATGCACCACTCCGATCGGAGCAGCCAATATGCCAGCCATGAGTTTCAGGAGAAGCTTAAGAAGTGCGGCATGACTTGCTCGATGAAGCAGAAAGGGAATTGCTGGGACAACGCGCCGATGGAGAGCTGGTTCAACAGTTTCAAAAACGAACAAGTGCTTGGCATCCGCCACGCCACGCATGACGACATGAAAGCAGCGAGCTTCGAGTACATCAAGGTGTTTTATAATCAGAAGCGACAGCATCCCACTCTTGGTACGGTCGCCCACGCAATTCCTGGCGCAGTGAATCAGCGAGCAGCATCAGGAAAAACTGGTAGCATGAAATCCACGCTTTGGCAGACGAAAAACCGAGGGGACCTCAGGTTCCAAACCCACCGGCGGACGTCCGTTGCCCGTGCAGCTCAATCACCGCACAGAACTCCGTTCACGGCATCAACCCATTCATCTTCGCCAGGAACTCCGCTTTACGCGTCGGCCGTGCGTGTATCTCGTATCCCATTCCCGCCATCAGTGTCATCTGCTTCACCATTCTCGCCCTTGTATGAAAACCTCAAGGTCTAACAGAGTGAACAGTGAAATTGTTCACTCTAATCGACAATTATTCAGTGTTTTCTTGACGGAATAATGCCATTTGGATAAAAGACAAAGCAGAGGGGAGCTTATCCATTTAACCAATCACTGCAGAAATATCATTTTGAGCTTCGGCAAAAGCCTGCTGGACAGCCTCCGGCCCCATACCCAAACCTTCTGCGTAGATGAAATCGATATCTACCATGCCAAGAAAAGATAATAAGATTTTAAGGTGAAGAACTTGACAATCAGTCTCCGTTCCTCGGTAACGCCCGCCGCGTGCCAAGGCGACGTAGACTTTCTTGCCTTTGATCAACCCTTCGGGTCCTTTTTCTGTGTAATGGAAAGTTACGTCTGTGCGCACAATCGCATCAATCCAGTTTTTCAATTGTGCTGAAATGCCAAAGTTGTACATTGGAACACCTAACACGATGACATCTGCCGCTTGAATCTCGGCAATCAGCACGTCGTCAAGTGCAACGCGTGCTGCCTGATCGGCGGTTCGCTCGCCTGCCGGAGCATATATGGCGGCAAGTGCTGTTTCATCCAGGATGGGATGTGGCGTAATGGCAAGGTCCCTGACGACGAGTTTTTTCTCATCAGAACTCTGCATTAAGTGCGCTACGATCAAATTGGCGACTTTGGTTGAATTTGAGCCTTCTCTGTGCGGACTTGAATTGATCTGCAAGATATTCATTTATGATTCCTTCTGACTTGAAAATAATATTGAACTGAATCCGTAGACACACGAAGTGTCATCAGGCAGCGGGTTCATATTGCAAGGGGCCGACAAAGAGCTCGCCATCGCGTGCCTCAACCGCATACCGAGTCAGCGGAACAACGCATGGTGCCTCCACGGGTTCGCCGGTCCGGCAGTTAAATGCACCGCCGTGAAAAGGACATTCAATAATATCGCCTTTGAGCTCCCCCTCGCTCAAGGACGCAATACCATGCGTGCAGTAATCAGAAGTGGCGAAAAACTCGTCGCCCACTCGATAAATGGTTACCGGCGTCCTATCCTCGATCATGACACGGCGCATTCCCCCTCGCGGAATCTCACTTGATTGGCATACTCGTGTAAAACTCATGATGAAAATTTCTCCTATTAAAATTTCTCAGAAGTGTAGAAAATTACGATGGCCGTAACAGGTTAATTAACGTGATAAAGCACACCACCCAAGCCAGTGAACCATGAGCGCATTGGCTCATAGAATATTTTTTCACCGCCGGATGAGTGAGCCGCTTGTGCCGCCATGAGCCAATTCACTATTTCAATACCCCCATTACCGCCGCGTTCAATAATGTCTGCATTACCTGCTTGAGCAAGCGTTGCTTGCCCCCCATTACAAAGTTTATCCATCGTATAGCGATCAAATACTTCATCAACTTCGCCGTGGCGGGGAACACATAACCAATGAGAAAGCCCCCCCCCACCAACAACAGCCACGCGCGTAGGCACAGGCAAACTGGTCTCAACGGCCTGCCGCAATGTCTCTCCGAGTGCCAAACAGCGCAGTGCAGAAGGCATCGGCTGCGTGTTAATATTGACTATCAGAGGCACTATAGGTAAATGCGACAAGCCCATGAAAAGAAGAGGTACCATGACACCATGATCAAGGGTGTACTCTTCTGCCTGACATAGATCGAAGCCATCCTGATCCGCTTGTTTGACGATAGCTTCAGCCAGTGCCCGATGGCCAGCAACCGGGATGCGCGGAATATCCATGTCACCCACTGGCGTGTATCGATCCGACATACCAATCACAAACCGCGGTTGCATAGCGAGATCGATATTGAACATGTGATCGCTGCTAATAACAATCACTACATCGGGCTTCGTTGCTAATAATTTTTCACCCAGTGTTTTAAAACCATCAACGATATTCTGAGCCGAAGCCTCACAGCCATGTGGCGACATCAGAATGTGCGAAACGCCGCAGGCAGCAACAATTTTCCCCATAATCAGGCTTCCTTGTGAATGATGGCGAGATAGTCACGAATGCTAACCTGTGCTGCCATGCTTGGATTACGTGCAATAAGGTAGAGCATTTGCAAAATAGGGTGTATCTGGATAGAAGCCAACGCAGGCGGTGAGGCCTCAATCAATACCTGCTTCTCTTGATCTGTAAGCCCATATTCATCAAAGACTGTCTCGGATTCCGAGCTTAAACGATCAAGCAGACCAGGCACCTTGGTCAGGTTTTGAATCAATCGGTGCACTTCATAGCGAGCCACGGTGAGTCCTTCCTCAGATAGACACAGATAAATCGAGAAGAACATGCTGCTAAATGTTGCGGCATGTCTTCATACTAGAAAGCGAATTAGTGAGACTTAATGAATGAAGTGACCGCTGCGGAAAAGTCTACCGGGTGCTCAATCATCGCCCAGTGACCACAATGCGGAACAATGTAGCCCCATGAGTCATTAATCAACTCGAGAAAACGATAAGCCATAGCAAGAGGTACGACCAGATCGTTTTTCCCATTGACGATAAGTGTTTTGTGTTTAACGCGGGCAATGTATTCTTCCGGATAGAACAGTCCACCCTGTTTTCTCACCCACGCCATGGTGTTGCCGTAAGCCTCCTTGATACCTGGCTTGACTGAATTGCTCCATCGATAGTCCACCATCTCTTGGGTGATTTCGAACTTATCGTTGGCAAGCGTTTTTATCAATGTGACCATACCCTCTTTAGTAAAGTCGTAGTTGAGAACAGGCATCAAAGCAGGGGTGATTTCTCCGTTCAGGCCAGCGCTGCCCATGAGAACGAGTTTATCAACCAACTCAGGATACTCATTGCACACACCCATAGCCGTGGCACCGCCCATCGAATTTCCAACCAAGGAGACTTTGCTCAGACCCATTGCCTTGATAAACCCGGCGACATGGTCATAACGTGCTTTTTGTGAATAATCGCACACCGCAGGATCAGGTGCATCGGTGCTGCCAAAACCTAGCATGTCGATAGCAATGACACGAAAGTTTTTGGCAAATAGCGGTATACAGGCAAACCAGTTACCGTAACTATTGGCACCGGCACCACCACCATGGATCAAAATTAGCGGCTCGCCTGTACCCGCCTCGATATAGCATGTATTTATACCATTGACATTAATAAATTTTTTTTCAAAATCGGCTTCGTTAATTTGCATGTTTTCTCTCCAGGTTAAAAAATAAAAAAGTAAATCAAAGGTGATAAATGTCCAATGCTGTTTCAATCTGATCGTTAGTCAGTGTGATGTAGCGCTTAGCAATCCGCCAATTACCTGCTTCCAGGCGAAGCGTGTAACGGCATGATCCAGCGTAAAACCAAGTACGACCATTTCGTACTACGGTTGTATGCCATCGGCAATTAACCACCGCATGATCACCGGTGAATGACTCCACTAGATCATTACCAATCAAATGGGACGTTCTCGGTAAAGGGGTTGAGGCAGGTGACGTGCCTGAAATGAACCGCCAGACTCGATCACTTAAAGCAGCTTTGCCTGCAAAATAAATCATTGAGACTTCGTTAAACGGATCACTGGTCAGCGTATGTTCATCAACCCAGGCCGGAAGCCAAAACACAATGTCGTCCGTATAGAAGCTTTGCCAGTCATCCCATCGCTGTTCATCCAATGCAATCGCTTGTTCTCGGATAACGCCTGTTAATTGCTGGAAAGCCTCAAAGGTTAGAGGCATTGTCATAATGTTGCTCCTTGAGTTGGTCGCTTCATCAAGCGAAGCCATTCGTCAAACTGACTCATTGAGCAACCTTCGTAGCCAATCAAACCACTACTTTCCAGTGGAACGCCTAGTGTTTTTGCTGTTTCATCCTGCCCAACAATCCGGTTATGCAGGCCAAAGGAAATAAAACTTTTCCCTGCGCTACTGGCACCCTCCGCTCCCTCGTGACAATATTCAAACTCGGCATTGTCGTCAGGCGTCCCCATACCAGAGCCCATGAAAAACTCCTCATACTGTCGTAAGCGTCGAACTCTTTCTGCTGGACTTTCAACTTTTGGAGCTAGGCAGTAAAAAGTAATCTCTGTTTTATCGACGCTTATTGGACGAAAAGTTCGTATAAGCGTCGCCATCTGATCGAGCATATGCAAATTCGGATACACCGAGGACATCGGCGCGGCGATCATCCCGGCCAGGGCCGCCAGCGCCACGCCGGCCGCGAACACGATGCGGTAGAGCCGCCGGATGTCGATGCCCAGACCACGCACCATGTCGCGGTTGCTCGCGCCGGCGCGGATCATCATGCCCAGGCGTGTGCGGTTCACCACCAGATAGAGCCCGATCGCCAGCGCGATGCAGGCGGCCGACGCGAAGAGCCGGTACCACGGGTAGCTCATGAGGTCGCCGAGCGCGAAGCTGCCGTCGAGCCAGGCCGGCACCTTCACGCCGTGCACGTCGTTGCCCACCAGGATCGAGCGCAGCTCCTCGAAGACCAGGATCAGGCCGTAGGTCATCAGCACCTGCTGCAGATGGTCGCGCTGGTAGAGGTAGCTGAAGAAGGCCCACTCCAGCAGGTAGCCGAAGACGGCCGCGAGCAGCACGCCCGCGACCAGCATCAGGATGAACTGATCGCCGAACAGCGGCGACAGCGCGAACGCCATGTAGGCGCCCAGCATGTAGAAGCTGCCGTGGGCCAGGTTGATCACGCCCATGATCCCGAAGATCAGCGTGAGCCCCGAGGCGACCAGGAACAGCAGCAAGCCGTACTGGACCGCGTTCAGGCACTGGACGAGAAAGGTTCCGAAGTCCACGGCGCGCGCCTTACATCCTGCAGCCGCGGGCCGGGTCGGCCAGGCCCTTGATGGCGACGCTCACCATCCTGTTCTCCTTGCCGTCGACCTTGCGCAGGTAGATGTCCTGCACCGGGTTGTGCGACTTGCCCACCGCGAAGGTGCCGCGCGGGCTGTCGATCTTCGCCTTCTCGATGGCGCCGGCGAACTCCGCCTTCTTGCCGATGTCGCCCTTGACCGCGGCGAGGCCGATCGCCAGCATCTGCGCCGCGTCATAGCCCTGTACCGCATACACGTCGGGCTGCAGCTTGAAGGACTTGGCATAGGCGGCGCGGAAGCTGGTGTCGCGCGGCGTGTTCAGGCCGTCGGCATAGTGCAGCGTGGTCAGCATGCCCTGGGCGGCCTCGCCCTGCGCTTCGAGCGTGCCATCGGTCAGGAAGCCCGGGCCGACCAGCGGAATGGTCTTGTTGAGGCCAGCCGCGGCGTAGTCCTTGACGAACTTGACCGCGCCGCCGCCCGCGAAGAAGGAATACACGACGTCGGGCTTGGCCGCTGCGATCTCCGTGAGCAGCGCCTGGAACTCGACGTTCGGGAACGGCACGGTGATCTGCTTGGCGACCTGGCCGCCGGCTTTTTCGAAGCCTTCCTTGAAGCCCGCCACCATTTCGTCGCCGGCCGCGTACTTCCAGGTGATGGTGATGGCCTTCTTCTTGCCCTGCTTGCCCGCGACCTCGCCCATGGCGTAGGCCGGCTGCCAGTTCGAGAATGAGCTGCGGAAGATGTTCTGCGCGCACATCGTCCCCGTCACGGCGTTCGCGCCGCCATTGGGCACGATGAGGACGGTGCCACTTTCCTTGGCGGCCTTGGCCATCGCCATGACCACGCCGGAATGCACCGTGCCGACGATCACGTCGACGTTGTCGCGCTTGATGAGCTTGTTGACGTTGTCGGTGGCCTTCGAAGGATCGGATTCGTCGTCAACCTTGATGTACTCGATCTCGCGGCCGCCCAACTTGCCGCCCAACTCGTCGACGTGCAGTTTGAAGCCGTTTTCGATCGCGACGCCCAGCGCCGTGTAGGTACCGCTGTAGGGCAGCATGAAGCCAATGCGCAGTTTGGGTTGAGGGGACGACTGCGCCGAAGCGGGAAGTGTGACGGTGATTGCGAGGCTGCTGAATGTCGCTGCGGCGACGGCGATCCAAGGGCGGGCGGTCATGACGTTGTCTCCTTCAATCTATAATTTACGAGTCGCAAACTTGCGGAGCGCGTCGAAGTTTACATTGGCGTAAATATTCTGCAAGTAATCTTCGGCCACTCCGGTTTGTGGATTACCCTTGAAATCGTTCTCACCTCACCAATCCCCATGAGCAGCACGTCGCCACCGCGCGCTGGCATCCGCGAACCGGCCGGCCCCGATACCCTCTCCTCAAACGACGCGACGCCGGTCAAACTGCGCAAGTCCGACCTGAGGCGCAAGGCCATCCTGCGCGCTGCCACCGAATTGTTCGATCGCAAGGGCTACGTCAACACCTCGCTCGACGACGTGGCGCAGGCCGTCGGCATCAAGCGGGAGGCGCTCTACTACTACTACCGCAGCCGCGCCGAAATCTTGCTGGCCATCATCGGTCCGCAGGCAGATGCTCTCATCGAAGGCATGAAGGAAGTCATCGCCACGAAGGCGCCCGCGCTGGAACAACTGCGCAGCGCGATCCACAACCACCTCAAGCGTTTCGACCGGCACTGCCTGGAAATGACCATCAGCCTGCGCGACGGCATCGCCAGCGGCGGCGAGGTCGGGACGGCAATGGACCGCATCTGGAAGGCGTACGAACACCTGTGGACCGGGCTGGTGGAAGCCGGCCAGCGCAAGGGCGAACTCGCGCCCGTCGGCGATCCGAAGATGATCGCCTTCGGCATCCTGGGCATGTGCAACTGGCTGGCGCGTTGGTACAACCCGCGCAAGTCCGCGTCGATCGATCAGATCATCGACACCTACTTTGCGATGCTCAGCCAGGGGCTGGCGCCGCGCGACCATTCGTCATCGCCCACCGCGAAACGCGCTAGACGCTGAATTTATTTTTACGATCGAGTAGAAAACTACTTGACTGCATCCTCGACGGTTTTTACTATTGCGTAAATTACACGCAAGCGTGAAAGGCCGCGATGATCTCCAAACGACACGAAGGGCGTAGCTATCCGCCCTACCGACTGCGGCTCGACCGCGCGGTCGGGCGCAACTACTTTCGAGCTCTTGGCCTGGACCAGGCACCGGTCGAGGTGCCGCTCACCTACCTTATCTTCCTGCGCGGCGAAAAGCTCGGGGTCGACCTGTTTCGCGACCTCGACATCCCGCGGGAGCAGGCGCTGCACGCCGGGCAACGCTATGAATGGTTCAAGACCATTGGCTGGGATGACGCACTCGACGTGAACGTGCGCGTGGAGCGGGTTACGGAGAAGGCCAGCAAGTCTGGCCCGCTATGGTTCGCCGACGTGGTCTACGACTACCGCGATGCCGCAAGCGGCGAACTCGCCGTGCGCGAGACCACACGCTTGATCAAGCGCAGCGCACCATGAAGCCGGGCGATATCGTGTTCGATGTCCGGCTGCCGGGCTCCTCGCGCGAGGCGATCGCGCTGTTCTCCGCCGCCACCGAGGATCCGAATCCGATCCACGTCGACGACGCGTTCGCAAAGCGCTGCGGCTTCGCACAGGTGATCCAGCAGGGCCCAATGACGACTGCGCAGTTCGCGCGGTTGCTGGCTGACGCGTTCGGTGGAGCACGCCTGAAGAGCCTGGATATCTCGTTCAGTGCTCCCGTGTTTCCGCTCGAAGCGCTTCAGCTGGTCGCAACGGTGGCCGACGTCGGCACGCCGGACGTGACGCGAATCGACCTCGTGGCGCGCAAGAGCGACGGCACGGTCACCGCACGCGGTACGGCCGAGGTTGCAGCGCCATGATCGGTCGCACTCGCGAAACGGTGCTCCTTGCCGGCGGCGAGGTCGGACCCTTCGGGCGTTTTGTCGACATGCCTATCGAACAGTTGACGCGCCCGGTGATCGAAGCCGCCTTGCGCGACGCGCGGGTCGAGCGACTCGACCTGCAGGCCGCTTTCGTCGGGAATGGCCTCGGCGGGCTCATCCAGGATCAGGAGACGATGCTCGGCCAGATCCTGCTGGCCGATGCGGGCATCGATTCGCTGCCGGTACACAACCTGAAGAACGCCTGCTCGAGCGGTTCCGACGCCGTGGCCCTGGGATGGAGCGCAGTGGCGTATGGGCAATACGACTGCGTGCTGGTGCTGGGCGCCGAGAAGATGACACATACCGACCGCAGCCGCGCCATGCGCGCGCTGGCCAGTGCGTCCGACCGCCGGCCCGAAAGCGAGGAGCGCTCGGTGTTCATGGACCTGAACGCCGAGCGTGCGCTGCGCTACATGGTCGAGCACCGCGCGAAGGCGCTGCATTTCGCCATGACGGCGGCCAAGAACCGGCGTCACGCTGCGCTCAACCCCCACGCGGCCGAACGAAGGCCGATCAGCGTCGCGGAAATCCTTGCCGATCGCGTGATCGTGGCGCCGTTGACGCGCTCGATGTGCGGGGGCATCTGCGACGGAGCCGCCGCGCTCGTGCTAGTGAGCGAATCATTTGCGCGCCGGCGTGGCCTCAGTGGGCCGACGATCGCCGCGTCGGCTGTCGTGGGCGGCATGCCGCTGCGGGGTCTGGGCGCCGATGCGATCGCGCCGAACGCCACCGCGCGCGCTGCCACCCTGGCCTTCGAAATGGCGGGCATCGCACCCAGCGAGGTGTCGCTGGCCGAAGTGCACGACCCGACGGCCTCGCAGGAGCTCCTCGACATCGAGGACATCGGCCTGATGGGCCGCGGCGAGGCCGTCGCCTACGTGGAGCGCGGAGACACATCGCTCGGCGGAAGCCTGCCGGTCAATGTGTCGGGTGGCCTGGTGAGCCGGGGTCATCCAGTCGGCGCCACCGGCGTCGCCCAGGTGGTCGAGGTCGGCCGCCAGCTCATGCAGCGAGCGGGCGACGCACAAGTCACCGGCGCAAGGGTTGGTCTCGCGCAAATGGCCGGCGGCCTGCTCGGCGACGACTCGGCAGTGGCCACCGTTCATCTACTTCATCGTTAAGAAGAGAGATCCCATGGAATTTAGTGTTCGCAAAGACTACGAACTTTTCATCGACGGCGCCCGCGCCGCCGCTCATTCCAGCGCCATGCTCGACTGCGTCAGCCCGCTGACGCAAGACAGCCTGTTTCGCTTCCCCGACGCAGATGCCGAGGATGTCGACCGTGCCGTCATGGCGGCGCAGCGTGCGTTCCGGGGCTGGGCCCACGTCCCGGCTCGCAAACGCCAGGCGCTGCTCGAAGCCTGCGCCGATGCGCTCGTCGCCAACGCCGATCGCCTGGCTTGGCTCGAGACCACCAACTGCGGCAAGCCGCAGCGCGAAAGCCACGCCAACGTGCTGGTTGCCGCCGACCGCTTGCGCTACTACGCTGGCGCATGCCGCGTCTTCGAAGGCACGCTGCTGCCGGTGACGCGCGACATCACCAGCTACGGCCAGCGCACGCCGCTCGGCGTGGTCGGCATCATCGGCGCCTGGAATTTCCCGCTCAACATGTTCATCGGCAAGATCGCGCCGGCGATCGCGGCGGGTAACACCGTGGTCTACAAGCCGGCGGACACCACGCCGCTCACCACGCTCGAATGCGCTGAACTTCTTGCCGCAATCCTGCCGCCGGGCGTCGTCAATGTGGTGACTGGCCGCGGCGCATCGACCGGTGCAGCTCTGGTTGCGCACCCCGGCGTGCGCAAGATCTCTGTCACAGGTTCGACCGCGACCGGCCGGCGCGTGATGGAGGGTGCCAGCGCCACGCTCAAGCGTCTCACGCTGGAACTCGGCGGGAAGAACGCGCAGATCGTCTATGCGGATGCCGACCTGGACCGCGCGGCGCAAAGCATCGCGCTCGGCGCCTTCCTGAACCAGGGGCAGGTCTGCACCGCGGGCAGCCGCATTCTGGCGCATCGCAGCATCGCCGGTGGCCTCAAGGATCGCCTCCACGAACTGATTGCGCGCCTGCGCATCGGCGATCCCTTCGACGGCGCGAACCAGATGGGGACGCTCGCCTCGAAGGTGCACTTCGATCGCGTGCAGGACTACGTCGAGCTCGCGCGGAGCGAGGGCGGTCGGCTGATCTCTGCCGAGCGCAGCGTGCGCGTCGACAAATACCCGCGCGGCCTCTTCATGGCGCCCATGCTGTTCGAGAACCTCGACCCGGCCGGCCGCGTGCAGCGCGAGGAGATCTTCGGGCCGGTCGCGAGCTTCTCCGAGTGGGACGACGAAAGCGCGATGCTCGACGAAGTCAACTGCGTGGACCAAGGCTTGGCAGCCGGCGTTTGGACCCGGGACCTGGCGCGGGCCCACGCCGCGGCGCAGGCGGTGCAGAGCGGCCGCGTCTGGGTCAATTGCTACAACCTCTTTCCTTCCGGTGCCGCCTTCGGCGGCTCCAAGGCCAGCGGCTTCGGACGCGAGGATGCTTTCGAGACCCTGCTCGATTTCACCGAAGTCAAGAACGTCATCGTCGACGCGGGCGCGACGTGGCGCAGCTTCTACGACTGAGCCCCGCGTCCTGCCATTCCTTCTTGACCCATCTTCTCTCACCCCGAGGACCGATATGCAAGCCACCGTTTCCCCAACCCCGATCCCGACCCCGACCCACGCACCGGCTGCCATAGCCCAGAGCGATGCCGTGCGCGCGTTCTGGTCCGAAGATCCCGAGTACCGCGACCTGCTGCTCAACCTGATCAACATCCACGTCGTCAGCGAACTCTACGGCGGCGACTGCTTCGAGCGAAGTATTCTTCGTGCGCCAACGGCCGAGTTCAAGCTGCGCATGGCGCGCACGGTGATGGAGGAATACGGCCACCACCTGCGCTACCGGAAGCTGATGGAGGACCTGGGCGTGGACTGGCAGGAGTACGCGCGCAAGAAGGGCCACTTGTCGACCTTCGACACGCCGATGGAATCCTGGGCCGATCAGGCCGTGTTCCTGGCGATTGTCGACCGCGCCGCCGCGCACCAGTTTCGCCATTTCGTGCAGTGCCGCTACGAGCCCTTTCGCATCGCGGCTCAGGAGACGCTCAAGGAAGAGTACGGCCACGTCGGACTCGGCATGGACGCGGTCAAGCACCTGCTGCAGACGCCGGAAGGCCGCGCCGAGGTCGAGGCCGCCGTGCGGAAGTGGCTGCCGGTCGGCCTCCAATCCTTCGGCGCCGACAAGTCGGCCAAGAACGAGCGCTACCGTCACTGGGGAATCAAGCAGGACACCAACGAGAACATGCGCGCCATCTACTGGCAGCAGGTTCGAGCCTTCATCACCGAGGACTGGGACATCGCGCTTCCAGAGGACTTCCGCGAAGTCTGGTCGCCGCAAACCAATCCTGACGACGATGTCGAGCGCGCCTACTGAAAGCCCGAGCCTTCCTGAATCGCGCTGACGCCATGTACACCCTGAATCTCGAGAGCAGCACGCTGAGCGTCCCGCTCGCACCCGAGCAGTCGCTCCTCGACGCGTGCCTCACACATGGCGTCGCGCTGCCGTACAACTGCCGCTCCGGCGAGTGCGGCCAGTGCGTGGCGCGGCTGGTATGCGGCAGCACGCACGAACTGCCCGGCGCCGATCCGGCCACCTATACCGATGCGATGCGCGCTTCGGGACTTGTGCTCACGTGCATGAGCTATCCGCGCTCCGACATCTTGCTCGACGTGCCCGCGATCCAGAGCGACCAGCCACAGATCCGCGAGTTCGATGCGGTGATCGACAGCGTTCGCTGGTTCGGGGCGCGCACTGCACGGGTGATCGTGCGCAGCGCCGATCCGGTGCCGTTCCGGGGTGGCCAGTACTTCGAGTGGCACGCGCCGGGTGCCGGGCGCGCACGTTCATATTCGGCCGCCAACGTGCCGGGCGGCAACCTCATCGAGTTTCTGGTGCGCATCTATCCGGGCGGACGCATCAGTAAGCTGCTTCAGCGCCACGAGCTGGCTGCGGGCGACGTGTTGTCGCTGCGCGGTCCGTTCGGCACCTACGCTTTCGCGCCCGAAGAACCCGGCACTGCGATATTCATCGCTGGCGGGACGGGCTTGGCGCCGGTTGCGTCCATCGTCCAATCCGCGCTGGTCGGCGGTGCGCCCGGGCGTCCTCTGGCGGTGTTCTTCGGTGCGCGCGACCAGGCCGAGCTGGAAAGCGCGCGCAGCCTGCAGGAAGCCGCGTGTCGCGTGCCCTCGCTGCAATTCGTTCCCGTGCTCTCCGACGAACCTGACGGCTCGGCCTGGACCGGGCGCCGCGGGATGGTGGTCGATGCGCTGCGCGAGACGCTCGGCGACCAGTTCGGCGCCCAGGCGTATCTCTGCGGGCCACCGGCGATGGTCGACGCAGCGATCCCGATCCTCGAACGCTGCGGACTGGCGCGCAGCGACATCTACTGCGACAGGTTTGTGCCGGCCGTGAGCGAGGAGGCGACAGCGTGAACGTCTCGCAGCTGCCCATCGCATGTACCGACGGCACCGTGCTCTCCGCGCGCGTTCTGCGCAATCCGTCGGCGCGTTCGCGACTCGTGGTGAGCCACGGCAACGGCCTCGCGAGTGCCGGCTACCGCGTGTTCTGGGAGCCGCTGTGCGACGCGTTCGAAGTGGTGCTGTTCGACATGCGCGGCCACGGTGCGAGCCAGGCCGGTGCCGCAACGATGCATTCCT
>LNAQ01000015.1_pt1 | contig 26155 bp, 26 predicted proteins | sample 602591 | NCBI WGS metagenome assembly LNAQ01 (sample SAMN02440304, study PRJNA202911) | soil metagenome | biome: Subtropical and temperate rainforests or woodlands; isolation source: soil samples (1 kg each in a 20% v/v slurry with milli Q water) were... ... | reverse complement strand
GAGGCCATCGATCTGTAGTGTGTGGCGGCTGTGGTCGAAGAAGGTGCGCAGTGTGGTGCTCATAATCGGTCCTTCCTGGTCTGAGGGGGACGTGCAGGAAAGGCTGTGCTTTCACCCGAGTCCTGGGGGGCGGAAGCTTTCATGAGGTTGACCGGGATAAACATCAGGTATTTCTGGCAGTCGCGTAGGACGCTTCCGCATTTTGGAAGTGCATGTCTATGCGCATGGCGATCGCAATGAATGAAACATCAAAAAAATCCCGCTCCGGGTACCCGGGGCGGGATTTATCAATTCAGACAACCGGTATCAGGCAATCGGAATCAGCGGATCAGCTGCAGCCCAGGCGGCGTCGCGGTCGGCCGCCGGCGGGTAGATCCACTGGGTGTTGATCTGGGTCTTCAGTGTCTTGGCCTCCTCCTTGACCAGCTTGACCTGACGATCCCAGCCTTCGGTGTACACCGCGCCCCAGGCGCCCAGGTCCAGGCAGGTGACGTACTTCGGCTGGCTATACGGCGTCGGGTCGACTCCGAGGATCTGCGCCGCCACGTTATTGCCGGCGTGACGCCCCAGGACAATGGCGTGCTGGCAGGTCATCAAGGCGAAGTTGCCGATTTCGTCACTGGCCGCGCGGGCCACGTCGCCAGTGGCGAAGATGTCGTCCTGGCCCAGCACTTTCAGGTGCGCGTCAACATGCAGACGGCCCAGGTGATCACGTTCGGCGGGAATCTGCTCAGTCAGGGAGCTGGCGCGAACGCCGGTGGTCCAGACCACGGTTTTTGCATCGATGCGCGCCCCGTCGGACAGGGTGACACCGTCGGCATCGACCGACACAACCGAAGCTTTCAAGTGCCATTGCACGCCGGTCGCCAAACTGGCCTCGACGATCGATTCGGCGATTTGCTCACCCATTGAGCCGCCCACTTTATCGCCGCGGTCCACGATGATCACATTGATGTCGGCACGGTCGCCGAAGATGGCCCGCAGGCGAGTCGGCATTTCAGTCGCCGTTTCGATCCCGGTGAAACCGCCACCGGCCACCACCACCGTGTTGCGCGCCTTGCTTTCGGGCTGGCTGGCCAGCGCCTTGAGGTGGTTTTCCAGGCGAACGGCCTGCTCGATCTGATCGACGTCGAAGGCATGTTCGGCCACGCCCGGAGTGCTCGACGAAGCCAGGCGACTGCCGGTAGCCAGAACGAGTTTGTCGTAGCTGCAGACTTGTCGGGCCCCTGTGGCATCGACATAGCCGACCTGCTTTTGCTCGACATTGATGGTCTGCGCCGCGCCCTTGATGAACTTGACCCCTACAGCATCAAACAGATCGCCAATCGGCGCAGCCAGTTGATGGGCATTCGGTTCGTAGAAGCGCGGACGCACGCGGAGTTCGGCCTGAGGCGCCAGCACGGTCACTTCAACATCGTTGTGGCCGTGAATGTCGAACAGGCGCGTTGCACTCAATGCGGTCCACATGCCACCGAAACCTGCGCCGATCACCAGAATGTGCTGTTTCATTTTTTGACTCCTGAGGGGGAATGACCAAGTGTTGAAAATCGTTGAGCGGTTTAAGGACCGACGCGGGCTTGTACCCAGATAAGCGCCTGCCACTGCGACCGAATAACTACGACTGTATTGATCCTAGTTAAGTCCTGCAACAGGTTTTTATCGCCGGCTGCCACCGAAAAACGTGCCCCATGACCTGAGCCCCCTGTATTCAGCGCATTACAGGAGTGTTTTGCTGTCATGAAAAAAGATCAAACGAGAAGGGATTCGTTGCCTTGCTTGCTTTCGGCTGCTAGAATTTGCGACTAATTCAGTCGGAGATTTGTATGTCTCTTTACAGCGCGGGTGTCGAATACGGCATCCACTGCCTGCTTTTTCTGGTGGGTAATGGCGACGACTCGCGCGAAGCGAGCGTGCGCGACCTTGCCGATCTGCAAGGCGTCCCTCAGGACTATCTGGCGAAAATCTTCACCAAGCTGGCCAAGGCCAAACTGGTGGTCGCCACCGAAGGCGTACGCGGTGGCTTCAAGCTGGCCCGGCCCGCTGACGAAATCACCTTGCTGGATATCGTCAATGCCATCGACGGCCGCAAGTCGATTTTCGATTGTCGGGAGATCCGTGGTCGTTGCGCCGTGTTTGACGGTGCCCCGCCTGAGTGGGCACTGGAGGGTCTGTGCGCGATCAATGGCGCGATGATGGTTGCGCAAAAACGCATGGAAGAGGCCCTCGCGCAACAAACCATCCTCGACATTGCCAGGAAATTCGGGCGCAAGGCCCCGCCAGAGTTCGGCGTCAAAGTGGAAAGCTGGATGAACGAGCGCCGGGAACGCAAAAGTGCCGCCCAGGCCAGTGAGCAAATCATCCCGTCGACCAACCTTTCAGACTGATCCACACAAAAAAAAACCGGATGCGCACCAGGCATCCGGTTTTTTTCTGGATTCAGGCGAACATCGGTCGCTGACCGATTTTCGGTCTCCCGCGCTTACAAACAGTCGCGCACGATTTTGCGCAGGTCGCCGGACTTGGCCCAAGGTGGCCCCTGATACAGCGAGACCCGGCTGCCTTCCTTGTACTTCACGATATCCAGCACTTCGTCGGCCGTGATCACGCTGGGTGCGGTGATGCGGAATCCGTTGGATATCGAAACCTGAGTCGTATTCGATACTTCCTTTTGCCAAGCAGGCAACACGCACGCCGCATACTCTTTTGGCGTCTTCTCGCTGTACTTGCTGACATTCGGCTCACCCGGTACCAACGAAGCCGGCAACGAGCACCCGCCCAGCAATGCCAACACGACTCCCCCCATCAACATCCGCATGCTGTTTCCTTTAATTTGAAATAAGAAAATGTAGCTCGCCGTTGTCCCTACAGCTATCCCCCAACGATTCAGCGACTGTCATTGATATCGCTTGCCTCGGTTAGTTCCTTGAATTCAGATAATCCATCCATCTTTCGCAGACGTCTTGGTTGGTCGCTGCCTCCAGGTCAACGATCAATTTCAGGGCCATGGCCCTGAAATCATCGGTTGTGGTCTTTTTACGTCGCCCCCGCGGTAACAATCGGCACTTGAGTAGGACAGCTTATTTTTTCGTTCGCTGTAGTTTTCCCGACCAAAGGAAAACTGCAGATTCAGACGAACACAACATACGGCGCGGTAAACAGGTCTAAAATTTTGGTGTGCAGTGTTCAGGAGGTCATCATGTGGCTTAACGAATCGGAACAGGAACTTCGGCGCGACCTACAAGGGCTTGCGTCAGATTTACGCTGGTCGGCCGTCGAGCTGTTGCGCATCGAGCAGCAATTGCGCCTGCTCGGAAGCGAAGTCGACGCGCAAGCCGTTCAAAGACTGTGTTCTTTATTTCAGGGTGATGAAGAAAAACTGTCCGGCTACGCCGAGGAAGTGAAGGCCAAGGTCATTAGCCGCAACAAGGCTCAATAGCGGTAGCGCGGCCATGAACAGACCTCTATTCACGCTGGTCGTAGCACTGACCGCGCTGGCAGGCTGCAGCACCAATTCGATCTACAAGGATCAGCCGCTGGTCGCGAAAGTCGACACCGGCATGACCCAGGAGCAAGTCCGACAAATCGGCGGCCAGCCGCTGGCGGTCAGCGATCGTAGCGTCGAACCCGGTACGTGCTTTGACTACAAACTGACTCATGCCGACCATCAGCAGCCGTACAACGTCAGTTTCGATGGCCGCGGCATGGTCGACCACAAGAGCTTCATGACCTGCGCGGAGTGGAGCAACACGCAGCAAAAGGCCCGGGAACCCTCCCGCCCCAGCGGAGGCGGCGGCTACTAGCGCCCTTAAGGGTTTTTCAGGAGAGCGAGCTGGCTCGCGATGGACTCAAGCGCGCCGGGTTTAGCCAGGAAACACGCGTTATCGTTAGCGACCATCGCGAGCAAGCTCGCTCCTACAGGGGGGCTTCATTTTCCCGCTGGCCTGGCAGCACGTGCCCTGTAGCCGGGCAGCGATGCGGCATATGCCAGCGCTTCCTCCCGACTGGCAAACGAGCCAAGCCGGTCACCCTGGGTACATACCCGCCAGGGGCCGTTGTTCACGCTGAGTACGTCATAACCATTCATGTGCATCTTGTTCAACATCGGAACGCTCATAGTCACCTCCTCTCGGGCAGCGATCTCAGGTTGACTTGCCTACCTTACACCCACCCTTGTCCAAAATACCGACCAGACGTCGCCATGGAAATTCCCGAAATCGATTGCACTTTTCCTCGCATTGCCCCCTCGAATTACTCGTAAAGTGCTCAATCGACCCTGGCCCGACTGCTGCATTTCAATGCCTGCTCCATCTCAACAGGCCATTAGGTAATCAATGAAAGTACGCGCAACGATCATCTGCGAGCAGGAACGGCATGTACTGCTGGTACGCAAGCGAGGAGGACGCTGGACGCTGCCCGGCGGCAAGCTCGAACGGGGTGAAAGCGCAGCCGATGCCGCCGTTCGCGAGCTGCTGGAGGAAACCGGCCTGCGGGTCGACGAGTTGATATACGTGCTGGAACTGGAATCGGGCGGCACCCGACACCACGTATTCGAGGTGTCGGTACTGAATCTGGAGCAATTGCGACCGCTCAACGAAATCACCGATTGCATCTGGCACCCGCTTGATGCGCTACACAACCTGAACATCAGCGACGCCATGCGCAGTATTGTCGGCACCTTTGTGCGCCGCTTGTAGGCTCTAGCCTTTGGCCAACGCCGTCGCAGCCCTGTCGATCAAGGCCGCCACTTCGGCGGGCATCGACGCCAATGACGCGTGGCTGGCATTCAAGGTCAGGATCTCCCTGGCGTTGAGTCGCGCGGCCATCCATTGCTGGTTCTGTGGCGCGATCATCCGGTCTGCGGTCGAAATCTGATACCACGATGGCTTTTTCTTCCAGGCCACCGTTCCAATGGTGTCACCGAAGGTACTCGCCAGCGGCGCTTTCTGGGTGATACCCATGACCAACCCTTCGGTCGCCGGCAGGTCCTGACAGAAGCTTTCGTGGTAGAGCTCAGGCTTGACCCACAGGTATCCGTCGCTGTCGGGAGCCAGGTTGGCCGCCGCCGCTGGCAGATGCCTTTGCGTGATGCCACCGGGGCTTTCACCGGCGTCCGGTGCGAATGCGGCGATGTACACCAGGCCCACCACATTCGGCAAATCACCCGCTTCGGTGATCACCGCGCCGCCATAGGAATGCCCCACCAGCAGCACCGGACCGGGCACCTGGGCGACCATCTTGCGCGTACGCTCGGCATCATCAGCCAGCGAAGTCAGCGGCAACTCGACGGCACGAATGCGTGTGTCACCCCGGCTGACCAATTTAACGATGACCTTGTTCCAGTGGGCAGCGCCGCCCCAAAAACCATGGACCAGCACGATCGTGGGTTTATCACTCATCACCATGACTCCGTTTGCCGATGGGGTTGTCTGTCGTTCGCCTCAGCCCTGATCGCCGCCGCCCACGGGCATGACCATGCCGGTGATATAGGACGCGTCGTCGCTGGCCAGAAACAGAATAGCCCCCGCCTGCTCATCCAGGGTGCCGTAGCGTTTCATCAAACTGCTGTCGAGGGTCTGGTCGACGATCTGCTGGTACCAGAGTTTTTCCTGCTCACTCTGCTCGGCACCGTTGCGGGGTATGCGTCGCGGCGGTGCTTCGGTGCCGCCAGGCGCCGTGGCATTGACTCGCACGCCGCGACCGGCGGTTTCGAACGCCAGACAAGCGGTCAAGGCATTGACCCCGCCCTTTGCCGCACCGTAGGGCACGCGGTTGAGGCTGCGGGTGGCGATGGAGGAAACGTTGACGATCGCACCGCTGCCCTGCTGCAACATGAACGGCAGCGCGGCATGGCAACACCACAAGGTCGGGAACAGCGAACGGCGAACCTCAGCCTCGATCTGTGACGCTTCATAGTGCTCGAACGGCTTGGCCCAGATCGTCCCGCCGACGTTATTGACCAGCACATCGAGGCGACTGAAGCGCTCGACGGCGGATTGCATCACCCGACTGCATTCCTCGTATTGCTCAAGGTCGGCGTTCAGGGCCAGTACCTGGGTGGTTGGCGCCAACTGTTGCTGGACTTCGAACACCAGGTCGGAGCGATCCACCAGGATCAGCTTCGCCCCTTCGGCGGCCATACGCTCGGCCACCCGCCGCCCGATACCTTGGGCTGCGCCGGTGATCAGCGCGACTTTTTCGTGAAATCTGTTCATGTGTACCTCATGAAGAAGGTTGCCGTTCAACTGTGGGAGCGAGCTTGCTCGCGAAGAGGTCCTTCCAGTCGACATATCTGGTGACTGCCAGACCGCTATCGCGAGCAAGCTCGCTCCCACAGGGGGTCTTTACCAAGCAAGGGAAATCGCCTGCGACTCAAGCCGCGCTGGCAGCAAATTTTTCGTAGTAGAAATTCGCCGGCTTGATGCCTTGCTCGCCAATGTACCGGCTGACGGCCTCGACCATCGGCGGCGGGCCGCACAGGTAGACGTCGACGTCGCCATCGTTCAAATGCCTGGGCTCGATGTGCTGGGTCACGTAGCCCTTGAGCGGGTGTTGGCTCTCGGGGCTGGCGACGCAGGCGCTGAAGGTGAAGTTGGGGATGCGCGCGGCAAAGGCTTCGAGGCGGTCGAGTTCCACCAGGTCGAAATCGTGGGTCACGCCGTAGATCAGATGCAGCGGGTGATCGCTGCCCTGCTCGGCGATCTTCTCCAGCATCGCGGTGAACGGCGCCAGCCCGGTGCCACCGGCCAGCAGCAACAACGGCCGACGGATGTCGCGCAGGTAGAAGCTGCCCAAAGGACCGGCCAGGCTCATGCAGTCGCCGGCCTTGGCCATGCCGGTGAGGAAGCTGCTCATCAGGCCACCCGGCACGTTGCGGATCAGGAAACTGACCTCACCGTCGCGCTGCAACGAGCTGAACGAATAGGCACGGGTCTGCTCGCTGCCGGGAATCCCCAGGTTCACGTATTGCCCCGGCAGGAACGCCAGTTTGCTCAGGGATTCGCCCTTGATCGACAACGCGATGGTGCTGTCGGACAACTGGCGCACCGCGCTGATGGTCGCGTCGTAGCTGGCCTGGCGGGTGCGGCAAACTTCCGATGACGTCGGCACCCGCACCACGCAATCGCTCTTGGCGCGCATCTGGCAGGTCAGGACAAAGCCCTGCGCGGCCTCTTCGGGGCTGAGGGCGTCTTCGATGTACTCCTCGCCCAGATCGTAGGTGCCGGCTTCGGCAAAACACTTGCAGGTGCCGCAAGCACCGTCGCGGCAGTCCAGCGGGATGTTGATGCCCTGGCGGTACGCGGCATCAGCCACGGTTTCGCCGACGTTGGCGTCGATGAACCGGGTGACGCCGTCTTCAAAATTGAACGCAATGGAATGGGTCATGACGGCAGTCTCACAAGTGGTAGACATCGATGACCTGGCGAACGTAATCGTTCTTCAGAATCACTTTCTTGGCCAGGATCAGCGGGTTTTCACCGCGCACGTCGAGGGTGTAGAAACTGCTGCCGAAATAGCTGTCGACGGTCTTGTAGCGAAAACTCAGGGTGTGCCAGTTGAAGCGCACCTTGCACAGTCCGTCGGCCTGTCCGAGCAGCTCGATGTTGCTGATGTTGTGGGAGGTGCGGGTGTCCGGCACGCTGGCGCTGGAGCGCTCGGTCTTGATGCGGAAGATGCGGTCTTCCAGGCCCGTGCGGTTGCCGTACCAGATCAGCGAGATTTCCCGCTGCGGGTCTTCGGTCAATTCGTCGTTGTCGTCCCAGGACGGCATCCAGAATGTCGCGTCGGGGGCGTACAGCTCCAGCCACTCGTCCCACTGGCGGTCGTCGAGGTAGCGCGCCTCGCGGTAGAGGAAATCGCGCACGGCATCGTAAGAAATGGTCATTGCACGTCCTCCACCGCGATCAGCTTCGACTGTTCGGCAGCCAATGCCTTGAGCATGGTCTGCTGCCAGTACTTGTGTTGCAGCACGAACAGGCCTTCGTCCTCGGTGCGCACGCCACTGAGCAGCGGATGCAGGTCGATTTCTTTTGCAGCCTCGTCAGCACCTTCGATCCAGTGCTCGGCGCCACGGGACATGTCGTTCCAGGTGGTGACGCTGCCCTGGTAGCTGGTCTGACAGGAGCGGAACTCTTCCAGATCGTCGGGCGTGGCCATGCCGCTGACGTTGAAGAAATCCTCGTACTGGCGAATCCGGCTGGAGCGGGCGTGGTCGCTCTCGCCTTTGGGGGCGATGCAGTAGATGGTGATTTCCGTGCGGTTGACCGAGATCGGCCGGGCAATGCGGATCTGCGAGCTGAACTGGTCCATCAGGTACACGTTCGGGTACAGGCACAGGTTGCGCGAGTTCTCGATCATCCAGTCGGCGCGGGCCTTGCCGAAGTCTTGCGCCAGCTCATCGCGGCGCTCGTACAGTGGACGGTCCTCGGGGTTGGCCCAACGGGTCCAGAGCAGCATGTGGCCCTTGTCGAAGGAATAGAAACCACCGCCCTGCTTGGCCCAGCTGCCGGCGCTCATGGTCGGGTTGGTGTCGCCGGCTTCGCGCTGCTTGCGCTGGTTCTGGGTGGCCGCGTAGTTCCAGTGCACAGAGCTGACGTGGTAGCCATCGGCGCCGTTCTCGGCGGTGAGTTTCCAGTTGCCTTCGTAGATGTAGCTGGAGGAGCCACGCAGCACCTCCAGGCCATCGGCGGACTGGTCGACGATCATGTCGATAATCTTCGCCGACTCGCCCAGGTGTTCGACCAGTGGCAGTACATCAGCTTTCAGGCTGCCGAACAGGAAGCCGCGATAGGACTCGAACCGCGCAACTTTGGTCAGGTCGTGGGAGCCTTCGCAATTGAAGCTCGCCGGGTAGCCAGCCGCCGCCGGGTCCTTGACCTTGAGCAGCTTGCCGGAGTTGTTGAACGTCCAGCCGTGGAACGGGCAGGTGTAGGAGCTTTTGTTGCCGGACTTGTGCCGGCACAGGGTCGCGCCGCGATGACTGCAGGCGTTGATGAAGGCGTTGAGCACACCGTCCTTGTTGCGCGCGATGAAGATCGACTGGCGCCCCATGGTGGTGGTGTAGAAATCGTTGATGTTGGGGATCTGGCTTTCGTGGGCCAGATACAGCCAGTTGCCTTCGAAGATGTGTTCCATCTCCAGATCGAACAACCGGGGGTCGGTGAACATCTCGCGCTTGCAGCGATAGACGCCTTGTTCGGGATCGTCTTCAAGCAGGGAATGCAAATATTCGGGTCGCAGGGTCATGAAGTCGTTCGGGTTCGGGATCTGGCTCTCATGGGCCATGTAGATCCAGTTGCCTTCCCAGATGCGCTCCATTTCGAGCAGGCCGACACACGCCTGCCGCCGCTGGCGCGCTTTGGCAATTACCGCGGCTTCCTGTTCGGCAGCCTGAACCCCGACGTGCCACCACTGGAAGAACACCTGGCCGGCATCAGCGCGTTTCTGGACATGATCGTCGACCAGTCCGAGCACGGCACCGAGGTCATCCCCGGGCGCTCGTATTACACCTACGACGCCAACTGGAAGATGCAGCTCGAGAACTGCCTGGACGCCTATCACCTGACCTCCACCCACCCGAGCTTCATCAACATCGCCGCCTCGCGCGCCAGCGGCGGCAGCAGCTTTCGCAACATCGACATCGCCGATTTCGTGGACCCGGCCATCCCGTCGGGCAGCTACACCTTCGCCAACGGCCACGGCGCGATCTGGATCCACACCGCCAACCCCGAGGTGCGGCCGCTGTACCGCCAGTACGACGCGCTCAAGGCGCGCGTCGGCCAGCAGCGCGCCGACATGATGCTCAAAACCATCAACTTCACGGTGTTCCCGAACCTGCAGTTCTCGTGCAACGCCTGCATCCAGATGCGCGTCATGCGCCCGCTGGCGGTGGACCGCACCGAGATGCGCAGCTACTGCATCGGCCCGAAGGGCGAGCCGGCCGACCAGCGCAAGCTGCGGATTCACCAGTTCGAGGATTTCTTCAACCCGACCGGACTGGCCACGCCGGACGACTCGCGGGTGTACGAATCGGTGCAGGCCGGTCTGGCGGCGCGCGGCGCGCCGGCGGTTGGCCTTGGTCATCTGCGCGGGCTGGGTCAGGTGATCCAGGGGCCGGATGAGTTCGCGCGACAGATCGGCATCACGCCGCTGACCTCGTCCAGCGGCCGCTCGGACGTGCAGGACGAAACCGTGTTCCACGGCTCGTATCGCGAGTGGGCGCGGCGCATCAAGGCCGGCCTGGCCAGCGAGGTGACGCCATGAGTCCCGAGCAGGCCCTCGCCACCGGCAGCGCGCTGCTGTACCGCCAGGCCCGGCTGCTCGACGAGCGCCGCTGGCAGGAGTGGCTGGACCTGTTCACCGAGGACTGCGAGTACTGGGTGCCGGCCTGGCTGAGCGAACAGCGCCAGACCGAAGACCCCAACACGCAGGTGTCGCTGATCTACTACGACCTGCGCTCACGCCTGGCCGACCGGGTGTGGCGGGTGCAGTCCGGCACCTCGGTGGCCTCCGACCCCATGCCGCGCACCTGCCATTCGATCACCAACATCCAGGTGGACGCGGCCGGCGACGAGGCGATCCGGCTGTTTGCCGTCTTTCGGGTGGATTACCACTGGCGGGCGCAGTCGCAGGCCTACTTTGGCCACTACCAGCACACGCTGCGCCGCGACGGCGCCGACTGGCGCATCGCGCGCCAGAAGATCAGCGTGCTGAACGACTACATCCCGACCCTGCTCGATTTTTATCTGGTCTGAGGCTGCCCGTGACTACAAGCCAGTTCAGAACCCCGTTTTGCGAACACATCGGCATCGAGCTGCCAATCGTGCTGGCCGGTATGGGCGGCGTGTCCTGGCCCAGGCTGGTCGCTGCGGTCAGCAATGCCGGTGGCCTTGGTGTGTACGGCGCCGCCGGGCTGGAGCCGGCGCAGATTCGCGAGCACATCCAGGAAATCAAGTCCCTCACCGACAAGCCTTGGGCGCTCGACCTGCTGGTGCCGATGGCCGGCGTGTTCGACGCCCAGCTCGACGTGATGATGGACGAGGGTTGTCCGATCTTTCTGTCGGCGCTGGGCCTGCCGGTCGAGCTGATGCCACAGCTGCGCCGGGCTGGCATGAAAGTCGGCGCCATGATCGGCGCGCCCCGCCACGCCCGAAAGGTAGTCGCGGCCGGGGTTGATTTCATCGTCGCGCAGGGCACCGATGCCGGCGGTCACACCGGCAACATCGGCACCTGGAGCCTGATCCCGCAGGTAGTGGCGGTGGCTGGCGACACGCCGGTGCTGGCGGCCGGCGGCATCGCCCACGGCAGTCAGCTGGTGGCGGCGCTGGCCATGGGCGCGCAGGGCGTGGTGCTGGGCACGCGCTTCATCGCCAGCGACGAGGCCCGGGCGGTCGAGTCCTGGAAACGGCGCATCGTCGGCGCCGAGGCCAGCGACACCACGCTCACGCGCTGCTACAGCGGCAAGCAGATGCGCGGCTTTCGCAACAGCTACACGGATTCCTGGATCGGCCGCGAGGCGGACATCCTGCCGTTTCCGCAGCAGATGGAGGTGTCGCGGCAAGCCGGCGTGCTGGACCTGCTGGGCACCAGCGACGACCCGGACCGCGGCTGCCTGCCGACCGGCCAGAGCTGCGGCGGCGTGCACGACATCAAGCCGGCCGGCGCCATCGTGCGGGATTTTCTGGCCGAGGCGGGTGCTGCGCTCGAGCGTCTGCCGGTGAGCTGAGCCGGCCCGGCCCGGCAGCCGGCTGAAGCCTGGGGACGCTGGGGATCCACCCTGGATTTTCTCGGCGCCCGCCACCTGGAGAAAACCCGGGTGGGAACGCAGCCTCGCTGCGCGAGGATCGCCCGGCACAGCCGGGCTCCTACAACCAGCGATCGTGGCAGGGCATCCCTGCGCTGCGGGAGCCGCCGTTCCCTAGCTGTTCTGGCCTTCGCCCGGCCGGGAGGCCATCGGCAGCGGGCGGCTGAACACCAGCGGTGCCGGCTCGTCCTTGACCTCTTGCTTGAGTGAGAATTTCTGCGAATCCTGCGCCATCTGGGCCGCCGCGCCATCGCGTTCCAGCTTGATCAGCAGGCGCAAATCGTTGGCCGAATCGGCGTTGGCGATGGCCTCGTCGTAGGTGATGACGCCTTCGGCATACAGGGCATGCAAGGCCTGATCGAAGGTGCGCATGCCAAGCTCGTTCGAGCGGGCCATGATCGGCTTGATCTCGTGCACCTGGCCCTTGCGGATCAGGTCGGTGATCAGCGGGCTGGCCAGCATCACCTCCACCGCCGCGCGCCGCCCCTTGCCGTCGACGGTCGGAAGCAGGCGCTGCGAGACGATGGCCTTCAGGTTCAATGACAGGTCCATGAACAGCTGCTGGCGCCGGTCCTCGGGGAAGAAGTTGATGATGCGGTCCAGCGCCTGGTTGGCATTGTTGGCATGCAGCGTGGCCAGGCACAGATGGCCGGTTTCGGCAAAGGCGATGGCGTGTTCCATGGTTTCGCGGGCGCGGATTTCGCCGATCAGGATCACGTCGGGCGCCTGGCGCAGCGTGTTCTTGAGCGCTTCCTCGAAGGACAGGGTGTCCACGCCCACCTCGCGCTGGGTGACGATGCAGCCGCCGTGGGGGTGCAGGTACTCAATCGGATCCTCGATGGTGATGATGTGGCCGGTGCTGTTGTTATTGCGGTAGCCGACCATGGCCGCCAGCGTGGTGGACTTGCCGGTGCCGGTGCCGCCCACCATCAGCGCCAGCCCACGCTTGATCATGGAGATCTCGCGCAGCACCATCGGCACCTGCAGCTCTTCCAGGGTCGGGATGTGGGTCTCGATCTTGCGCACCACCATGCCGACGTTGCCGCGCTGGATGAAGGTGCTGACCCGGAAGCGCCCGATGCCGCGCGCCGAGATGGCGAACTGGCACTCGAAGGTGTTCTCCAGCTGCGTGCGCTGGCGCTCGTTCATGACGGCGTAGCACATTTCGCGCGCCTGTTCGGCGTCGAGCTTTTCCTCACAGGCCGGCTTCACGGTGCCGTGCGTCTTGATGCTGGGCGCGACGCCGGCGGTCACGAACAGGTCCGACGAGTTCTGGTCGACCATCATCTGCAGCAGGGTGGCGAAGTCGATCACGGCGGGCTCCGGGTGATGAGGCAGTTCCAGCGGGCGGTTGCCGGCTAGCGGAACAGTTCCTTGTTGACGGCACGCACGGCGGCCTCTTCCCGGGTTATCTTGCGGTGCGTGACCATTTTCTGCAGGCACTGGTCGAGTGTCTGCATGCCGTGCGCCTGGCCGGTCTGGATGGCGGAGTAGATCTGCGCCACCTTGTTCTCGCGGATCAGGTTTCGAATCGCCGGCGTGCCCATCATGATCTCGTGCGCGGCGACGCGTCCGCCGCCGATGCGCTTGAGCAGGGTCTGCGCGATCACCGCGCGCAGCGATTCGGACAGCATGGCGCGCACCATATCCTTCTCGCCGGACGGGAATACGTCGATGATGCGGTCGATGGTCTTGGCGGCCGAGCTGGTGTGCAGGGTGGCGAACACCAGATGCCCGGTTTCGGCCGCAGTCAGCGCCAGGCGGATCGTTTCCAGGTCGCGCATTTCGCCGACCAGGATGGTGTCGGGGTCCTCGCGCAGGGCCGAGCGCAGGGCCTCGCTGAAGCCCAGCGTGTCGCGGTGCACCTCGCGCTGGTTGATCAGGCAGCGCTTGCTCTCGTGCACGAACTCGATCGGGTCCTCGATGGTGACCACATGGCCGTATTCGGCCCGGTTCTTCTCGTCGAGCATGGCCGCCAGGGTGGTCGACTTGCCCGAACCGGTGGGTCCTGTCACCAGCACGATGCCGCGCGGCAGCATGGCCAGTTCGGCAAAGGCCTGCGGCGCTTCGAGCTCCTCCAGGTTCAGGATCTTGTTGGGCACGTTGCGGAAGGCCGCCGCCGCGCCGCGGTGCTGGTTGAATGCGTTGACCCGAAAACGCGCCAGGCCGGGGATCTCGAACGAGAAGTCGGTTTCCAGAAACTCCTCGTAGTCCTTGCGCTGGCGGTCGTTCATGATGTCGTACACCATGTCGTGGACCTGCGAGTGGTCCAGCGCCGGCAGGTCGAGCCGGCGCACATCGCCATCGACGCGGATCATCGGCGGCATGCCCGCCGACAGGTGCAGGTCAGACGCCTTGTTGGTAACCGTGAATGCCAGCAGTTCAGTGATGTCCATGCGGTCGATGCACCTTGCGCGAGCGCCCCTCGGACCCGGGGGCGGTAGGGGCCGCTGCTATACTGCGCCGCGATCCAACAGTGGGGTTATGCCATTACATCTGCCACTGCTGCAAATTCTTTAACGTATCTGGACGCCCGCTGGTGGGCCGTTCAGGAACGCCTGCGCGTTGCACAAGAACGCTTTGGTCGCCCGCCGGGCAGTGTCGTGTTGCTGGCAGCAAGCAAGGCCCAGCCTGTCGAACACATTCGGCAACTCGCCGCGCTGGGCCAGCGTGCCTTCGGGGAAAACTACCTGCAGGAAGCGTGCCCGAAAATGGACGCCTGCGCCGACCTCGACCTGGAATGGCACTTCATCGGCGCCATCCAGGGCAACAAGGCAGCGCAGGTCGCCTGTCGCTTCGACTGGGTGCATACGCTGGCGTCGCAGCAGACGGCGCTGCGTCTGGCCGCTGCGCGTCCACCGGCCCTCCCGCCGCTGAACGTATGCCTGCAGGTCAACATCGATGCCGAGCCGAGCAAGGCTGGCGTGGCGCCGGTCGCGGTGGCCGATCTGGCGCGCGCGGTGGCTGGATTGCCACAGCTGCGCCTGCGTGGATTGATGGCCGTTCCGGCGCCGGCCTCCGATTTCCAGGACCAGCGTCGACCTTTGCGGGCGCTGCGTGAGCTGTGGCTGGAACTGCGCGGGCAGGGCTTTGAGCTCGATACGCTGTCGATGGGCATGAGTGGTGATCTGGAAGCGGCGGTCGCCGAGGGCGCCACGATAGTGCGCATTGGCACCGCCCTGTTTGGGCCGCGTCCGACGCGGTATTGACACGGCTTGGAAAAGGACAAAAAGGACAATCGGCATGGCGGGTGAAATCGTCTTCATCGGCGGCGGCAACATGGGCCGTGCGCTGCTGGGCGGGCTGCTTGCCGACGGCACACCGCCCGAGCGCCTGGCCGCTGCCGAGCCGGATGCCGGCCGCCGGGAGGCACTGGCGCGCGAGTTCGGCATGCTGACCGCAGCGCGCGGCGAGGATCTGGTCGGCGCTGCCGGCGTCGTGGTGCTGGCGGTCAAGCCGCAGGTGCTCAAATCGGTGGCGCGGGGCCTGGCCGCACACTTTGCGTCCACGCGGCCGCTGATCGTGTCGATCGTTGCCGGCATTACCGAAGCCGACATCGACGCCTGGCTGGGCGGCGATTTCCCGGTTGTGCGCTGCATGCCCAACACCCCGGCGCTGGTGCGCCAGGGCATCAGCGCCCTGCACGCCAATGCCCGGGCCAGCGCTGCGCAGCGGCAGCAGGCGGAACACATCCTGCGTGCCGTGGGCAGCGTGGTGTGGGTGCCGGACGAGGCGCAGCTGGACGCCGTCACGGCGCTGTCGGGCAGCGGTCCGGCGTATTTCTTTGCGGTGATGGAAGCCATGGAGCAAGCCGGCGTGGCACTGGGTCTGAGCGCCGATGTCGCGCGCCGGCTGACCTTGCAGACGGCGCTGGGCTCGGCCGTGCTGGCCACCCAGAGCGGTGAAGCGCCCGCCACGCTGCGGGCGCAGGTCACCTCGCCCGGCGGCACCACGCAGGCGGCGCTCGAGGTGCTGCAGGCCGGCGGGCTGGCAAGGCTGTTCAACGAAGCAATCGGCGCCGCCCACCGCCGCGCGGGTGAACTGGCGCGGCAGGCGCAGGACTGAGGCATGGTGTACTCACCCCTCACCCAGGCCGGCCTGTTCCTGGTACAGACCGCGTTTGGCCTGTATGCGGCGCTGGTGCTGCTGCGCCTGCTGTTCCAGGCCATGGACGTCGACTTCCGCAACCCGCTGTCGCAGGCCGTCTACAAGGCGACGCAGCCGGTGCTCAAACCCCTGCGCCGCGTGCTGCCGATGCGCGCACGGGTCGAGCCGGCGCTGGTTGTGTTGCTGCTACTGGTCAAGCTGTTGGAGGTATATGCCCTCAGTGGCCTGCGCGGCTACCTGCCGGGCCTGATCGGCGCGCTGCTGATGGCGGTGGCGCAGTCCCTGGCGCTGCTGATGCTGACCCTGAGCGCGCTACTGATCGTGCGGGCGATCGCCAGCTGGGTGGTCGCCGCCGGCGCCGGCTACAACCCCATGCTGCGCCTGCTCGAACAGCTCACCGAACCCCTGCTGGCGCCGCTGCGGCGCATCATCCCGCCCTTGGGCGGCATGGATTTCTCGGTGCTGGTGGCGCTGGTGGCGGTGCAGTTGGTCAACATCCTGCTGGTACAGCCGTTCATCATCTTGGCGGCCCGGATCATGGTGCAGGGTCTGTGAACGCAGCGCCGTATCGTCGCCAGGGCGCGGTCTGGCTGGTTGATTTGCTGGTGCAGCCGCGGGCGGCGCGCACCGAACTGGCCGGCCTGCACGATGGCCGCCTGAAATTGCGCCTGACCGCACCGCCGGTGGACGGCGCCGCCAACGCGGCGCTGGTGCAGTTTCTGGCCGAGCGTCTGGACCTGCCGCGCAGCGCGCTGAGCGTCGCCAGCGGCAGCACCGGCCGGCGCAAGACGGTCAGCATCAACGCCGGTTGCGAGCTCGCCCCGCGCCTGGCGGGCCTGATGGGGGCGTCGTCATGATCGACTGGAGCTGCATCGACACCGTGCTGCTGGACATGGACGGCACGCTGCTGGACCTGCATTACGACAACGCCTTCTGGTTCGACCACCTGCCGCGCACCTGGGGCGAACGGCGGGGACTGGGCCTGCACGAGGCGCGCAGCGTCATTCACGGCCAGGCCGAGAGCCGCCGCGGCACGCTGGATTTCTACTGCATGGCCTACTGGAGCGAGCTGCTGGAACTGGACGTGGCGGCGCTCAATACCGAGCTGGCGCACCTGATCGGCCTGCGCCCGCAGGTGCCCGAATTCCTGGAATGGCTGGGCGCGGCCGGCAAGCGGCGCGTGCTGGTCACCAACTCGCACCGCAGCGGGCTCGATTTCAAGCTTGCCCGCACCGGGCTCGCGGCGTGGCTGGACGAGATCATCTGCGCGCACGACTTGGCCCTGCCCAAGGAAGCGCCGGACTTCTGGCCGCGCCTGCAGGCGCAGCAGGGCTTCGACCCGGCACGCACCTTGTTGGTCGACGACAACGCGCACGTGCTGCGCGCGGCGCGCGACTACGGCATCGGCCACCTGCTGGCCATCGCCCAGCCGGATTCACGCGCGCAGCCGCAATTTCTGCCCGACTTGCCGATGCTCGAAAGCTTCCGCCAGCTGCTGCCACAGACCTGAATCGACTGCAAGACCCATCACAACATGTTGTGATGAAAGGAATTTAAGCGGCCCCACGCGGAGGCTTGAAAACCCTTGAAGGCCACTGCATTAGATATTTTAACTATCTGTTATTTAACAGATAAAAAAATATTCTTGGCAGCCGTTGACGTCCCAACCCGGCGCGCGTAATGTCCATCGGCCTTCACAAGATGTTGTGTTTTCTAGCCCTGGCCAAAGGCCACCGGCAGCCGCGCTCGCGTTGGCATCCTCGCACGCATAACGACCCAGGGAGTCTGAGCATTGATGAATAAGGTGGTCGCCATTCACGCAGCTGCGCGTAACGCAGACGTGCCCGTCCAGCCGGCCTCGCTGGACATCTGGGACAAGAAATACCGCCTCAAGGCCAAGGACGGCACGGTCATCGACCGCACCGTGGACGAGACCTACCAGCGCGTGGCGCGCGCCCTGGCCGACGCCGAAGCCCCGGACCTGCGCGAGCACTGGTACGAACGCTTCCTGTGGGCGCTGCGCCGCGGCGCCATCCCGGCCGGCCGCATCACCTCCAACGCCGGCGCGCTGGAGCACAAGCCGGCCACCTCCACCATCAACTGCACCGTGTCCGGCACCATCGAGGACTCGATGGACGACATCCTGCAGAAGGTCCACGAGGCGGGGCTCACGCTGAAAGCCGGCTGTGTCGCGCCTGATACCTGGGTGTTCACGGACCAGGGCCTGGTCAGCGCCCAGCAGGCGGTGCAAGGAAAGCACGCGCAAATCCTGGCCTACGACCGAAGCGCCCGGCGCTTCGAGATGCGCCGTATCGAGCGCCACCTGACCACACACGTGCCGCGTGCAGACAACATTGAACTGCGCGCCAACGGTGTGGCCCTGAAAACCTCGATCCGCCACCCGGTGCTGGTGTACCGGGACGGTGCCCTGAGCTATCAGCGCGCCGACGAGGTCCGGATGTCGGATGCTCTGGTGCAGCATTGCTTCCCGTGGCGGGCCGACGCGCAGGCGCAGCAGGAAGCCTGGTTTGCCGGCGCACATCTGGGCGATGGCAGTGCCTGCGAAAAACGCCACAGCTACCGGCCGACGCGCAGCGCTTGGCAGCACCGCGCGGCCGCCCTTGGCCGGCGGCTGGTGTTCAAGATCCGCGCTGCCGAGCGCGAGGTGGTCGAGCGCTATGCCGCGTTCTTTCAGGCCTTTTGCGGTAGCCGTGCGCAAGTGGTGGCCACCAGCACCCGCAACGGTACCCCGGTGTGGGACTTTGCCGTGGCGAGTTTCGCCGCCAGCCGGGCGGCTGAACTGATCGACTGGCAGGTCGGCGCCAAGACCGCCTGCCTGCGCGTGCCGGACTGGATCGCGCGCCATCCCGAGCGCCACTTCCTGCCATTCCTGGCCGGCCTGATCGACACCGACGGCACAGTCTGCCGCGAGCATGGCAGCGTCAGCCTGGCCACGCAAAACACCGTGTTTGCCGCGGAATTGAAGGCCCTGCTTGGCCTGTTCGGTGTCCACGCCGGGCTCACCGTGCGCCAGCCGCGCGAGCACGACTACAACGGTCACACCGTACGCGACAGCGGCGGCGCCATGCTGAAAATCAGCGACTCGGCCTTCCTGGACGCATTGGCGGGCTATATGGCCGATAGTGGCAAGCGCCAGCGTATTCAGGACCACGCCAGCCAAGCCGGTCAGTACGACCGTTACGTCGTGCCGGCCGACCTGCACGCGGCGCTGGCCACCCTGGAGGGCGAGCTTGGCCACCAGGAACGTCAGCGGCTCGGCTTCTATCACGGCTACCACCGCCAGGCAGTCGTCAGCCGCATCTGGCTGAATCGTTGGGCGCAGCGCTTCCCGGCCCTTGCGCCGCTGATCGACTTCGCCCGCTGTCTGCGCCCGGTCGAGGCCATCGAGCGCGGCCTGGATCTGCCCGAAACCTTCTACGACTTCACGGTCGAGAAGCACAACAACTATCTGGCCGGCAACGCCGGCCTGCTGGTGATCCACAACTGCGGCATCGGCTACGAATTCAGCACCCTGCGCCCGCGCGGCGCCTACGTGACCGGCGCCGGCTCGTACACCTCCGGGCCGCTGTCGTTCATGGATATCTACGACAAGATGTGCTTCACCGTGTCGTCGGCCGGGGGGCGGCGCGGCGCGCAGATGGCCACCTTCGACGTCGGCCACCCGGACGTGGTCGATTTCATCCGCGCCAAGCGCGAGGACGGCCGCCTGCGCCAGTTCAACCTGTCGCTGCTGGTCACGCGCGAGTTCATCGAGGCGGTCAAGGCCGGCAGCGACTGGCAGCTCGCCTTCCCGGTCGCCAGTCACGAGGCGGCGGCTGACGGCATCGACGTGCATACCGCCGACAACATCATCTGGCGCGAATGGCCCACCCACCGCGGCTACATCGTCAACGACCAGGGCCTGGTCGCCTGCCGGGTCTACAAGACCATCAAGGCGCGCCGGCTGTGGGACCTGATCATGACGTCCACCTACGACTACGCCGAGCCGGGCTTCATCCTGATCGACCAGTACAACGACCTGAACAACAACTGGTTCTGCGAGAACATCCGCGCGACGAATCCCTGCGTGACGGCGGACACCCGGTTGCACACCGCGCGCGGCATGATCCCGATCGGCGAGTTGTACGAGACCGGCGAGCCGCTGCAGGTGACGGTCGACACGCGGACCTTGTCCGAGGCAACGCGCGGCACAGCCATACGCCCGGCCAAGCCCGCGTTCATGACATCGCAAACTGCAGACGTGTACCGCGTGGTCACTCGGGAGGGCTACGAAATCAAGGCCACCGAGTGGCACGATTTCTATACTCAGCGCGGCAAGCTCAAGCTCAAGGAGCTGAAAGTCGGTGACGAGCTACTGATCCAGTCCGGCAAGGGCCAATTTGGCGATCAGGGCAGCCTTGAACTTGGATTACTTATCGGTCTGATAACCGGCGATGGGCATTTCACTGAAACGAAGAACAAGCAATCGATTGCCTATGTCAATTTCTGGGGTGAGGATCGGCCTCTCGCCACAAACATCGCCAGCCATGTAAACACCTTGATTGCCGGGACTGGCCTTCAGAAGGGCCGGGACTATCAGGTGCAGCCGGTTGCGGTCGAGAATCGCAACCACGTCTTTGTGGGCTCCGTGTTGCTGGCGCGCTATCTGCAGCACTACGGTTTCACCAAGGAATGCAAGTTCCAAGTGCCCGAAGTGGTCTGGCAGGGTACTGAAGACTGCGTGGTCGGCTACCTGCGCGGCCTGTTTCAGGCCGACGGTTCGGTCAATGTTTCGGGCAAGTCCTTGACGTGCTCCGTCCGGCTTGCCTCCAGTCAACCGAGCCTGTTGAAAGACGTCCAGATGTTGCTGGCCAATTTTGGAATATTTTCCCGAATCCACAAGCGCCGTGACGAGCAAGATCGTCTCCTGCCAGACGGCAAGGGCAGCCACAAGCTGTATCACTGCAAGGCCGACTACGAATTGATCATCGACGGCGAGTCCCGCGATCGCTTCATGCATGAAATCGGTTTTCTGTCAGAAAACAAGACGGCCAAATACAATGCATGGGTCGCGGATAAAAGTCTGCGCAAGACCCAGCGTTTCACCGCTCGCGTAGAGAAAATCGCTTACGAGGGTGTGCATCCGGTTTATGACACCACCCAGCCGGACCACAATTCCGTCGTGTTCAACGGCATCGTGACCGGGCAGTGTGGTGAGCAGGGACTTCCCCCCTACGGCGCCTGCCTGCTGGGCTCGATCAACCTCACCACCTTCGTCGAGGCGCCGTTCACGCCCGAGGCGCGCTTCAACTGGGACGAATACCGCGAGGTAGTGCGCGTGTTCACGCGCATGCTGGACAACGTGGTGGAAATCAACGGCCTGCCGCTGCAGCAGCAGCGGGACGAAATCTTCCGCAAGCGCCGCCACGGCATGGGCTTTCTGGGCCTGGGTTCCACGCTGACCATGCTCGGTCGCCGCTACGGCGACGCCCAGTCCCTGGAATTCACCGAAGCCGTATCGCGTGAAATGGCCATCGCCGGCTGGGAGGCCGGCGTGGCGCTGGCCGAGGAAAAAGGCCCGGCGCCGATCATGGACGAACTGTTCGCGATCACCCCGGACATGCTGCGCAAGCGTCCGGAACTGGCCGCCGACGGTCACAAGGTGGGCGACAAGCTGCCCGGCCGCGTGCTGCTGGCGCGCTACAGCCGCTACATGCAGCGCCTCGGCAGCGTGCGCCCGGACCTGATCGAGGCCATTGCCGAGCGCGGCGCGCGCTTCACCCACCACAGCTCCATCGCGCCGACCGGCACCATCTCCCTGTCGCTGGCCAACAACGCCAGCAACGGCATCGAGCCCAGCTTCGCCCACCACTACTTCCGCAACGTCATCCGCGAGGGTCGCAAGACCAAGGAAAAGGTGGACGTGTTCTCGTACGAACTGCTGGCCTACCGCCACCTGGTCAACCCGCGCGCCATCCCGGGCAGCGCCGACCCGGCCGAGCAACTGCCGGAGTACTTCATCACCGCCGAGGACATCACCCCCAAGGCGCACGTGGACATCCAGGCCGCCGCGCAGCGGTGGATCGACTCGTCCATCTCCAAAACCGCCAACGTGCCCACGGACTACCCGTTCGAGGACTTCAAGAACATTTACCTGTACGCCTACGACCAGGGCCTGAAAGGCTGCACCACCTTCCGCTTCAACCCGGCCGCCTTCCAGGGCGTGCTGGTCAAGGAAAAGGATCTGGAGAACACCATCTACCGCTTCGAGCTGGAAGACGGCACCACCATCGAGGCCAAGGGCAACGAGGAAATCGAATACGACGGCGAAGTGCACACGGCCGCCAACCTGTTCGATGCCCTCAAAGAAGGCTACTACGGCAAGTTCTGATCGCCAGGAATCAACCCATGACCATTCGCATCGACAAGAAAATCACCGGTTACAGCGTGGTTGGCGCCGACGAGCCGGCCCGCACCAGCGCGCCCAAAACCGAAATGCCGGCCGCAGAAAGCGCCGAGCGGCAAAGCGCCAAAGTCATCCAGATGCACGAAAAGCTGGAGCGGCCGGAAACCCTGCGCGGCACCACCTACAAGATCAAGACGCCGCTCACCGAGCACGCCCTGTACCTGACCATCAACGACATCGTGCTGAACGCCGGCACCGAGCACGAGCACTACCGGCCGTTCGAGATCTTCATCAACTCCAAGAGCATGGAGCACTTCCAGTGGATCGTGGCGCTGACGCGCATCGTGTCCGCCGTGTTCCGCAAGGGCGGCGACATCACCTTCCTGGTGGAAGAGCTCAAGGCCGTGTTCGACCCGCGCGGCGGCTACTTCAAGAAAGGCGGCCGCTACATGCCGTCCCTGGTGGCAGAGATCGGTGATGCGATCGAGCAACACCTGCGCACCATCGGCATGCTGCCCGACAGCGAACTCGACGCCCGCCAACTGAAACTGATCGAAGAAAAACGCAACGAATACGAAACCCGCACCGGCCAGACCAAAGCCGACACCGACGCCACCTATCCCGACGGCGCCCAGCTCTGCTACAAGTGCAGCACCAAGGCCATGATCATGATGGACGGGTGTCTGACATGTCTGAATTGCGGGGAGTCGAAGTGTGGGTAAAACGAAAAGCCTGGCGCGACACGTAACGGAATGTCGGTTGGGCTTCCTGCGTCAGCGCAAGCGACATGAACTGGCACAGCCGCTTGGGTGGCTAAGTGGATCGGGATTAACGGTGGATAATCTGGCATGGCGATCCAATTTTATGATTTATAAAGACTGTTTCGGAAGTCCGTACTAGATTGCGCGCCAAATGATGTACATATTACGTTAGAAGAGGAAGATCATGCCGTCTGAGCTGAAAAAAATAGAAAGAAAAAATAAAGCTCTAAAGCACTTTGATGAAATTTCAAGTCGAGAAGAGCATGTATTGATTGTTCATTACTCATGTGAGAGCTTTTACGACAGGCCGGAGGGGCAAACCCCTAGAGTCACTTCGATTGCGGTAAGAAACTACGCAAGCGGGCAAACGGCATCCTTTTCAATTCACAAGGTTGCTGAGTTAAAGGGCGTGGCTTTCGCGGATATTGATAGCGAATACGACAAGCTTGAAAAGGAGATGCTGAAAGAATTTTACGACTTCATGGAAAAGCATAAAAGCTACGATTGGGTTCATTGGAATATGCGGGATATCAACTATGGGTTTCCTGCACTCGAACACAGGTTCCGTGTACTGAAAGGCAAGCCAGTTGAGCTTGATGAGTCGCGCAAATTTGATCTTTCTAGAGCTTTAGTGGCAATTTTTGGGAATAAATATATTGGTCATCCAAGATTAGTAAAACTCATGGAGGCTAATCATATAACTGCACTGGATTTACTTGATGGCCCCAGTGAAGCAGCCGCGTTTGAAAATAAGGAGTTGGTAAAGCTGCACCAATCCACACTCAGAAAAGTAGATGTGCTAGCAAATATTCTCGGTAGAGTTGTTGATGGAACTATAAAAACCAATGCGACGTGGAGAGATACACACGGTATTCATCCAAAAACTATATTGGAATACATTGCTAAGCATTGGATTTTGTCGCTTCTTGCAAGTATCCTTGGCATCGGCTCAGCCATCTACAGTGTATTCTTCTAACAAGGCGCTGCTGTCGGACAAATTTTCCGCTATGCTCCAAATTTGCCGCAGAGCGCGGCGTTTGGTGGCATGACTGCGGGGGCGCCAGCAAGCTGTTGGGCTGACGCAGGAGCCCAACAAACCACGGCAGGCAAGGACACATGGGTTATCAGCGGACGGATAGGGTGAGCGGGGCGCGTTGTTTCGAAACGCACCCGCCGAAAAAAAGCCTGGACACACAGATGTGGAGCATCGACGACCCGTGGCGGAGAGAAATGAATGTTGGGCTTCCTGCGTCAGCCCAACCTACATGAACCGGAAGAAATTCGCGGCCTGATGGAGCAGATGGTGGCGCGGGAGGGGTGACGGCGAGGCCATGCAGAGGATCACAGGATATGAGCGGTCGAAGTAAAGACGATTGGGATGGTATTGACTGGGCGCGCGTATTGCTCGGCGATGGACACTACGAAGATTGCGAAGCGCCGGATGGGTACGTTGAAAATTGGCAAGATATTTCATGTGAGTATAGAGAGTCTGTGTCTTGGAGTTGCGAGAAATGCGGACTGGACCTCCGGAAGGATCCCGGTTTACTTCATGTACATCACATTGATCGGGATAAAATGAATAATGAAAGGTGGAATTTATTGGCCCTATGCGTGGTTTGCCATGCCGATGAGCATCCTTTTATGCAGCCTGATGAGAAAACGATAGAAATATTGCAAAAAAATAGACAGAATGAGCTTAACGAATTTGTTCTGTGGGTACGACGGAAGCAAGGGCGGTGCGAGGAATGCGGCGGTCACTTTGTAGATGGCATTTGCTCTCAATGTGGCAGCGAATTCAGCCTCGGGTTTTAAGTCCGGACACCAAACAGGGCACCAAACGGCAAGCAAGCGTAGCGCGCTGTAGGGCAAAGCGCAGCGCGCCCATGCGATTACATAGCTGGGTTGTTGATATTCCGAGCTGATGCCGTACCAATTTTTCGGGTCCGCCGCCTTGGAAAATTGCCTATGTCGAATCGTAAACCATAGACGTGACGAGCCAATCATTCAACAACCGCGTCGGCACGCTGCGCTTTGCCCACCCTACCCGCCACTGTCAGCAACCGTCGCCTGGATGAAGCGCAGGGGAATCCGGGATGGGGCGAGCTGAAAACGTCATGGATGCGGTTTTTCGGCGTTGCCGGAAAGAAACAGCGAACTGCGCGCGCCTTCGGTGACCACTCGGACCGCCGGGTGGCGCAGTCGCCGCTCGGTCGAGATGGCGTAGAAGCGCTCGCGTACTTCGTCCGTGGCGCCGATCAGGACCACGCCGTACTGGCGCACGATGTCGTCCGCCACCGCGCTCGGACCGGTGAACACGCCCACGCCGGCCTGGCCGAAGGACTTCATCAGGCTGGCATCGTCGAACTCGCCGGCGATCAGCGGACGGATGTCATGGCGGTCCAGCCAGTGGTCGATGGCGCCGCGCAGCGCCCCGCGGGGTGCCGGCAGCAGCAGCGGCGCTTCGCGCAGCAGGTCCGGAAACCGCCCCGGATGGCGCTCGCGCAGGCCCGGCGTGGCGAAGAAGCTGATCCCGCACTCGCCCAGCAGGTGGCTGAAGGCGCGCAGCTCGAGATTGGCCGCCAGTGCCGTGTCCGCCAGCACCAGGTCGAGCCTGTGCAGCGCCAGTTCCGCCACCAGATCCTCGAGCGGGCCTTCCCGGCAGGCGAGCTGCACCGGGCGGTCCAGGGCGAGGGCCGGCGCCAGCAGGCGCTGCACGATGACCTTCGACAGCACATCCACGACGCCCACGCGAAACGGCAACGGCCGGTCGATGCTGCGTCCGGCGACGGCGGCCTGCATTTCCGAGCCCAGCCGGAAGATCTCCTGCGCGTAGCCGAACGCCAGGTGCCCGAGCTCGGTGAGCGCAATGCCCCGCCCGGCCGGGGCGAACAGCCGTCCACCCAGCGTGCGCTCCAGCGCGCGCAACTGGCCGGTGATGGTCTGCGGCGTCAGGAACAGCACCTTGGCCGCGCCGATGACGCTGCCCTCGCGCGCCACGGTCCAGAAGTAGTACAGGTGGTTGTAGTTGAGGCCGCGCATCCGTTTGCTCGGAATTTCCTTCTGTATGGACCATTAAAAAAT
>LNAQ01000014.1_pt1 | contig 26925 bp, 21 predicted proteins | sample 602591 | NCBI WGS metagenome assembly LNAQ01 (sample SAMN02440304, study PRJNA202911) | soil metagenome | biome: Subtropical and temperate rainforests or woodlands; isolation source: soil samples (1 kg each in a 20% v/v slurry with milli Q water) were... ... | reverse complement strand
CTCACGCCGCGCCAGTTCGTGACCGGTTACAACAACTTCTACGAATTCGGCACCGACAAGGCGGATCCGGCCGCCAATGCGCACACGCTGCGTCCGCGGCCGTGGCAGGTGCGGATCGACGGCGCGGTGACTCGCCCGCTTACCCTGGACGTCGCCGAGTTGCTGCAGCCGCAGCACCTGCAGGAGCGCATCTACCGCCTGCGCTGCGTGGAGGGCTGGTCGATGGTGATCCCGTGGATCGGCCTGCCGCTGGCGGACGTGCTGCGCCGGGTCGAGCCGCTGGGTTCGGCCAAATATGTCGAGTTCACCACACTGCACGATCCCGAGCAGATGCCCGGCCAGAAACGCGACGTGCTGCCCTGGCCGTATGTGGAGGGCTTGCGCCTGGACGAGGCAATGCATCCGCTGGCCTTCCTGGCGGTGGGCCTGTACGGCGATGTGCTGCCCAACCAGAACGGTGCCCCGCTGCGGCTGGTGGTGCCGTGGAAATACGGCTTCAAGAGCGTGAAGTCGATCGTGCGCATCCGCTTTGCCGAGCAACAGCCGCAGACGGCGTGGAACGTGGTGGCGCCGCACGAGTATGGCTTCTACGCCAACGTGAATCCGCAGGTCGACCACCCGCGCTGGTCGCAGGCGCGCGAGCGTCGTCTGGGCGAGGGCCTGTTCGCGCCGCGCCGGCCGACGCTGCCGTTCAACGGCTATGCCGAGCAGGTGGCCAGCCTGTACGCCGGCATGGACCTGCGCCGGGACTTCTGAGGCGTGCGCCGCGGCGCACTGCAGGCCCGCCTGTGGGCCGCCGGCCTGTGGACGCTGGCGCTGACGCCGGCCCTGGTGTTGCTGGCGCGCGCCCTGGGCAATCGCCTGGGCGCCAATCCGGTCGAGGAACTCACGCTCGAACTGGGCCTATGGGCGCTGCGCTTTCTGCTGCTGACGCTGGCCGCCACGCCGCTGCGCCGGCTGACCGGCTGGACGGTGCTGCTGCGCCATCGGCGCCTGTTGGGACTGACGGCGGCCAGTTACGCGCTGCTGCATCTGCTGGTCTACGCGGTGCTGGATCAGGGCCTGCTGTGGTCGCAGATCGTCGGTGACATCCTGAAGCGGCCGTTCATCACGGCGGGCATGGCGGCCTTCACGCTGTTGCTGCCGTTGGCAGCGACCTCGTTCGATGCGGCGATCCGGCGGCTGGGCGCGCGCCGCTGGCAGGCGCTGCACCGGCTGGTGTACCTGGCGACCGCGCTCGCGCTGCTGCATTTCTGGTGGAAGGTGAAGGCCGACACCGCCGAGCCGGCCGTGTACCTCACGGTGTTTGCACTACTATTGGTGGCCCGTTTCGTGGCCCCTGGCCACCGCTCCCGGCGCCCGCCGCCGGCCCGCCGCCAGCCCGCCTGACCCGGACGCACATTGGATTCATTACGCACGCTGCGCGATTTCTTGCGCTGGGGCGCCAGTCGCTTTGCCGGCGCTGGTCTTTTTTATGGCCACGGCACGGACGGCGCCGCCGACGAGGCGGCGGTGCTGATCGCGCATGTGCTGCATCTGGATCTGCCGCTGGCGCCGGAATTTCTGGACGCCGCGTTGACGGTCGAGGAGCGTATGGCGGTGACCGCACTGTTGCATCGGCGCATCAACGAGCGCCTGCCGGCGCCGTACCTGACCGGCGAGGCCTGGTTCGCCGGCTTGCGCTTCGCGGTCGACCCGCGGGTGCTGATCCCGCGCTCGCCGATCGGCGAGCTGATCGAGAACGGTTTTTCACCCTGGCTGGACGAGGCCCCTCCCGCGCGCATTCTGGACATCGGCACCGGCAGCGGCTGCATTGCGATTGCCTGCGCGCTGGCGTTTCCACAGGCGACGGTGGACGCGATCGACATCAGCCAGGACGCGCTCGACGTCGCGGCAACGAACGTGGCCCGCTACGGCCTGCAGGAGCGGGTGCGTTTGCTGCGGTCCAATCTGTATCAGGCGCTGTCCGGCGAGCGTTACGACCTGATCGTCAGCAACCCGCCGTATGTGCCGGATGCGGAATACGCCGGTCTGCCGGACGAGTACCGGCACGAGCCGCAGGGCGCCCTGGTATCGCCCGATGCCGGCCTGGACCACCCGCTGCGCATCCTGCGTGGCGCGGCGGCTCATCTGAACGACGGTGGTCTGCTGGTGCTGGAGGTCGGTGCCACCTGGCCGGCGCTGGTCGAGCGCCTGCCGCAGCTGCCGTTCACGTGGGTGGAATTTGCCCGCGGCGGCGAGGGCGTGGCCGTGATCAGCCGTGAGGACCTGCTCCAGGCGCCGGCCTGAGCCGGCCCGGCCTCAGCCTGCCAGCTGGCGGTGGCGCACCAGCACCCGCTCCGGCGGGTTCGTGCCCTGCCGCGTCCTGAAATGTTCGCCCAGACGATGCGCCATGTAGACCGAACGGTGCCGGCCGCCAGTGCAGCCGATGCCGACTGTCACCTGGCTGCGGTCGCTGGCGGCAAAGCGCGGTAGCCAGTTGTCCAGAAACTGCCGGATGTCGGCGAACAACTGCTGCGCATCCGGCTGCCGGTCCAGGAACTCCCGCACCGGCGCATCCAGGCCGGTGAACTCGCGCAGCGCCGGGTCCCAGTGCGGATTCGGCAGGCAGCGCATGTCGAACACCATGTCGACGTCCAGCGGCGTGCCGAACTTGTAACCGAAGGACTGGAACACCAGCGTCGGCGCCTGCCGGCCGTGGCTGAGCAGGTCGCGCACGGTGGTGCGCAGCTGGTAGATGTTCAGGCTGGAACTGTCGATGCTCAGATCCGACAGTTCGGCGATCGGCGCCAGGCGCAGCTGTTCGGCGTCGATGGCCTCGCTGATCGAGCCGCCCTGACCGGCCAGCGGGTGCTGGCGCCGGGTTTCGTTGTAGCGGTTGATCAGGGTTTGCCGATCGGCGGTGAAGAACAGCACCTGGCAGTCGACGGCGTTGTCGCGGATCGTTTTCAGGATGCCGGGCAGGGCCGCCAGATCGGAGAAATTGCGCGCATCGATGCCGACCGCCGCCGGCGTGTCGGCGCCGCTGCGCGTCAGTTCCTGGCCAAGGGCCGGCAGCAGCGCGATCGGCAGGTTGTCGACGCAATAGAAACCGAGGTCCTCGAGCGCACGCAGCGCCGTGGACTTGCCCGCCCCCGACAGGCCGCTGACGATGATCAGGCGCTGCGGCATGGCGGGTCGGCTCAGCTCTTGCGGCGGGCCGCCTTGCGCCGCTCGGTGGTGGAGGCGATGCCCATGCCCTCGCGGTATTTGGCCACCGTGCGGCGGGCCACGTTGATGCCCATCTGCTGAAGCTGTTCGGCCAGGTCGTTGTCGCTGAGCGGGCTGCCGGGCGTTTCCGCAGCGATCAGGTCGCGGATGCGGGCACGGATGGCGGTGGCCGAGGCCGAGCCGCCGTCGCTGGTCGAGACGTGACTGGAGAAGAAGAACTTCAGCTCGTAGATGGCGCGCGGGGTGTGCATGTACTTGCGGTTGGTGGCGCGCGAGATGGTCGACTGGTGCAGGCCCAGTTCGTCGGCGATGTCCTGCAGCACCAGCGGCACCATGGCGTGCGGGCCGTCCTCGAAGAACCCGACCTGGCGCTGCACGATGGCCCGCGCCACGCGCAGCAGGGTGTCGTTGCGGCTTTTGAGGCTGTTGATGAACCAGCGGGCTTCCTGCAGGCGATTTTTCAGGTATTCGTTGTCGGCGCCGCTGTCGCGGCGGCGGATCATGCCGGCGTAGGTCTGGTTGATGCGCAGTCTGGGCGCGATGGCGGGGTTCAGCTCGACCTGCCACGCACCGTTGATCTTTCGCACCAGTACGTCCGGGACGATGTACTCGGGCTCGTCTGCGTCAAGGCTGGTGCCGGGGCGCGGGTTCAGGGCCTGGATCAGATGTACGGCCTGGTCGACGGTCTCGGCCGGCAGGCCGGTGGCGCGTTGCAGGGCCTTGTAGTCGTGCTCGCCCAGCAGCGCGATGTACTCCAGCACCGACAGCGCGGCCTCGCGCAGCGGCGCATCCAGGCCCTCGAACTGTTCGACCTGCAGGCGCAGGCACTCGGCTAGATCGCGTGCGCCCACGCCGGCTGGGTCGAAGTGTTGGATGCGCCGCAGCACCGACAGCAGCTCGGTTTCGTCCACCGGTTCGGCGCGTCCCTCGCTGGCGGTCTGGCACAGCTCGGCGATCGTTTGGCCGAGGTAGCCGTCAGGTCGGATGGCGTCCAGGATGAGTTCGGCGATTGCCCGGTCGTCGGGGCTGAACGGCGTCAGGTCAAGCTGCCACAGCAGATGGTCGTACAGCGTCTCGGCTTTGCTGGACACGGCAGTGAAGTCGCCGCCGTCATCCTCGTCGCGGCTGCTGGCGCCGCTGCCGGCCCCCAGGTCGATGAAGGTGTCTTCCCAGTTGCCGTCGACTGCCAGCTCCTGCGGGATTTCGTTGTCCCCGTCGAACTCCAGGGCGCGCTCGGGTTGCTCCGGCACGACCGGCAGCTGCGGTTCTTCGGCGAGGTCGGCTGTTTCCTCGTCTGCTTCCAGCAGCGGGTTGGCTTCCAGCGCTTCGCGAATTTCGATCTGCAGGTCGAGCGTCGACAACTGCAACAGGCGTATGGCCTGCTGCAGCTGCGGCGTCAGTGCAAGATGTTGCGAGACGCCAAGTTCGAGACCTTGCTTCATGCGGTTGCCAAGCGGGGCTTCTGGTTAGCAAGAAGCGTACCGCATGCCGCGCCCTGCGCAAAGCCGGGCTACAACTGGAATGCGTCGCCCAGGTACACCGCGCGCACGCGATCGTCGGCCAGGATGGTTTCCGGAGTGCCCGCCGCCATCACTTCGCCTTCGTTGACGATGTAGGCGCGATGGCAAATGCCCAGGGTTTCGCGCACGTTGTGGTCGGTAATCAGCACGCCGATGCCGCGGGCGGCCAAGTCGCGAACGATTCGCTGGATGTCGATCACGGTGATCGGATCGACGCCGGCGAACGGTTCGTCCAGCAGCATGAAGCGCGGCTCGATGACCAGCGCGCGGGCGATTTCCACCCGCCGCCGCTCCCCGCCGGACAGGGCCGCGCCCGGGCTGCTGCGCAGGTGCGCGATGTGCAGGTCGTTCAGCAGCCGCTCCAGGCGCACTCGACGCGCGTCCGGATCCAGGTCGCGGCGGGTTTCCAGGATGGCACGCAGGTTGTCCTGGACCGACAGCTTGCGAAACACCGACGCTTCCTGCGGCAAGTAGCCCAAGCCCAGGCGCGCCCGCTGGGGCATGCCCGCCTGCGTGATGTCCACGCCGTCGATGGCCACGTGGCCGCTGTCGGGCGCCACCAGGCCGACGATCATGTAAAAGCAGGTGGTCTTGCCGGCGCCGTTGGGGCCGAGCAGGCCGACGATCTCGCCCGGCGCGACCTGCAGCGACACATCGGCTACGGCCGCACGACCACGGTAACTCTTGCGCAGGTTGTGCGCGGTCAGCTGGCTCATGGCGCCGCTTTCTCGGCGCCGCGCTGGGGTTGAATGATCATGCGGATGCGCCCGCCCTCGCCGCCGCTGCCGGTGACCAGGTCGCGCACGGTGTCGTACACCAGTTGATCGCCCTGAAACACGTCGCCCTGGCGGGTGATGTGGGCATCTCCGCGCAAATAGAGCTTCTTCTCGCCGATCACGTATTCCATTTGCCGGCTGGTGGCCACCACGTCGCCTTCGTTGGGTTTGGGCTGCTGTTTGTAGCGGGCCGGTTTGCCGTTGGCGACATAGCGGGTCGGTTTGCGGTTTTCGGTGTGGATGACCAGCGTGTCGGAGTTGATCTGCATCGTGCCCTGCACCACCACCACGGCGCCGGTGTAGGTGTTCAGGCCCTTGGCCTCGTCCAGCTCGACCCGATCGGCATCTATGTAGATCGGCTGCTGGCGGTCCGAATCCAGAGCCATGACGGAACCGGCAAGGCACAGCAAGGCAAGGCCACACAGCGAGCGGGTGGATAAAAAACGCATGGGTATCAGTTGAACCACGGGCAAAAATTATGCAGCGGACGGGTGCGCCGCCGCCGGCAAGTCTAGCAGTCCGCCCATCGCTGGCAGGCGCGCGGCCGGTCGAGCCGAGATTTGGCGGTCGTGTCGATTAGCCGCGCGCTGCGCGCCGGTGCCAGCGCGCAATGAATCCATCCTGGCTTTCTCATTCCGGCGCCGGGGCAGCCTCACGGGCATCGACGATCAGGTCGCACAGTTCGCGCGCCGCACCGCGGCCGCCACCGAGCGTTGTGATCCAGCGCGCCATCTCGCGTACCCGCGGATGGGCGTCCGCCACCGCGACCGGCAAGGCCGCCAGGTGCATGGCTGGCAGATCGATCACATCGTCCCCCAGGTAGGCCGTGGCCCGGCGGTCGATGCCCAAGTGCTGCAACAGGTCCAGAAAATCCCGGTCCTTGTGCTGGCAACCCTGGCGATACAGGTCGACCTGCAGCTCGTCCAGGCGCCGGGTGACGGCCGACGAGCGCCGCCCGCTGAGCGCCGCCAGCTTGACCCCGGCCTCGCGCAGCAGCTTGAAGCCATATCCGTCGCGCACGTGAAAGGCCTTGAACTCGGTACCGTTATCGCCCAGGTACAGGCGGCCGTCGGTCAGCACGCCGTCCACGTCGAACACCACCAGCTCGATACGGGCGGCCAGCGCCCGCAATTCGGAATCCGGCCCGGCGTGATGGTTATCCCCTGATGTCATGCTGATTGGTCCACTTGTTCAGAAAACCCACTGCGCGGCGCCTACGTCTTGATTGCCGCCCAGTGCCTGTCAGGGGCGGCTCCCGTCAGGCAGCACGCCGCCACCTCGATGCGCTTTGGCCCCGCTTCAGATCACGCCAGCATCCAGCAACGTATGCATGTTCAGGGCGCCGATCAGGCGCCCGTCGCGGTCTTCTACTAGCAGTGCATTGATGCGCCGTCGTTCCATCAGCTGCGCGGCTTCGGCCGCCAGCAGGTCCGGACCGATGCGCACGCCGCCGCAGGTCATCACCTCGGCGATGCCCACGGTCCGCACGTTGTCGACCTTTTCCAGCACCCGCCGCAGATCGCCGTCGGTGAATACCCCCACCGCGCGACCGTCGGCGTCCACGACGGCTGTCATGCCCAGGCCCTTGCGGGTGATCTCGAGCAGGGCGTCGGTCAGGCTGGCGTCGCGGCCGACTACCGGCATGCGCTCGCCCTTCACCATCACATCGCCCACATGCAACAGCAGGCGCCGGCCGAGCTTGCCGCCCGGGTGGCTGCGCGAGAAGTCATCGCGCGAGAAGCCGCGTGTGTGCAGCAGCGCCACCGCCAGCGCATCGCCCAGGGCCAGCGTGGCGGTGGTGCTCGCGGTCGGCGCCAGGCCCAGCGGGCAGGCTTCGCGTTCCACGCTGGCGTCAAGATTCACGTCCGACTCGCGGGCCAGCGTCGAGGAAGGATCGCCGGTAATGGCGATCAGGCCCACGCCCAGCCGCCGGATCATCGGCAGGATGAGCAGGATTTCCGAGGTCTCGCCGGAATTGGACAGGGCCAGCACTAAGTCCTGCGGCGTGATCATGCCAAGGTCGCCATGACCGGCTTCGCCCGGATGCACGAAAAAGGCCGGCGTGCCGGTGCTGGCCAGCGTGGCCGCGATCTTGCCGCCGATGTGGCCCGATTTGCCCATGCCCAGCACCACCACCCGCCCGCGGCAGGCCAGCAGCAGGCGGCAGGCCCGCACGAAAGTCTCGCCCAGCCGCGGCGCCAGTTGGCGTATTGCTTCGGCTTCGGTTTCCAGCACATCCCGGGCGAGCTGCAGCAGCGTCGCCGGATCGATGTTCGGATCGGTTCGTGGGACGTCATTAAGATACATGCGTGAGGACTTCCGATTCGCGACGGGCAGGGCGCAGGCCCTCGGCCATTATCGCCACTGGGCCCGCGCGTGTCCCGCCGACCGATGCCGGCCGGCACAAAACACACTGGGGGCAACATTTCCAATTGTTGACAGTGTGTTTGGGCCGGTGCTACGGTCCGCGCCGCGCAGTGCTGGTGGCGGCCTGGAAGGCGCAGCGCCAGCACGGCAGGGGATGAAGAGGGGGTTTGGCTACGGGAAGGGGTGCCCGCAGCCTGACAAAGCAATTGATACTGCGCCGAATGTCCAGGGCATCCGCGCGGCCGGCATCCTGAACGGCCGGCCGTGCGTGCGCACTGCGGACCCGCCCCTCCTCGTCCGGACGAGTTTGCCGCCGTGCCTTGTGGCCGGCCATAGCCGTTAATGGATGCAACCGGGAGGGGATTATGAAATTACGCAAGAACGTCACGCCGCCGACCCGCACGGCTCGTTACTGGCTGGCTGCAGCGGCACTCGCCGCAGCCGGCGACGCTGTCCAGGCCGCCAGTTTTCAGTTGTTCGATGGCGCGGTGGAGGGTTCGTTCGACACCACGCTGGGTTACGGTCTGCAACTGCGGACCGAGAAGATGGACCCGTCCTTGACCATTCCCCATCCCAGCCGCTGGGCGCCGGGCCAGACCGAGGCTGGGCTGCTGCTCGGCAACGTACAGTACGGCAACCGCGAACTGTTCAACAAAAAATGGGACATCTTCTCCAACCTGGTCAAGGCCTCGCATGACCTGCAGGTGAACGGCCAAGGCTGGAGCGCGTTCATGCGCGGCAATTATTTCTACGACTTCGCCATGGCGAGCGAGAAGGACAGTCTTCCGGATGCCGCGGAGAACCGCGCCATCATGCACGGCGACATCACCGACGCCTATTTCCTGACCCGCTTTGGCAGTGCCGACCAGTTCACGGTGCGTCTGGGCAAACAGGTCATTTCCTGGGGCGAGAACACCTTCATCGGTGGTTCATTGAACGATATCAATACTGTTGATATTTCCAAATTACGTCAGCCCGGTATTGAGCTGAAGGATGCCCTGGTCGGCACGCCGGCGGCGTATTTCAGTTGGCAGATGAATGAGGCGCTGTCGCTGGAAACCTTCGTCCTGTTTGGTTACGACGAGCTGAAGGTCGATCCTTATGGTGGTTTCTTCGGCACCCAGGATGTCATCACCGATGGTGGTGGCTTTGCCAATGCGATGAGTGGCCCGTTTCCCATTTGTGCGGCGCCGGACGGTGGAATCTGTCATTTAGCGGCTCCGGGTGGCATACCGGTGACGCGTGCCGGCGACGACATTCCGTCGTATGGCGGCCAGTATGGCGTGGCGCTACGTTACTACGCGCCGAATCTGGGTAACGGTTTCGATTTTGGCCTGTATTATCAAAACCTGCACGACCACAACCCGCAGCTGTCCTCATATGCCGGGTCCGTTGTCGGCGGGGTGCCACAACCAGGGCGGTTTTTTGTCGACTATGCCAAGGATGTCGAGCGTTACGGTTTGAGCTTCAACACCACGCTGGGGTCGTGGGCCTTGGGTGGCGAGTACAGCTATAGGCGCAATGCACCGCTCCAGGACACGGATTTTCTGATTGTGGCGGCGACGGGCCGCGATCTGAGCGGCAATGTCTACGCCCCGGGTACGAAATATGTCGGCTTCGAGGATTACAAGCGCCATCAGGTTCAGTTGACCGCGCAGCGCCTCTGGGGTCCGGTGCCGATGCTGCTGGGTGCGGACCAGTGGAATACCATCGGTGAAATCGCCTACGGCTGGGCGGAGGATATGCCGGGTATTGACCTCAATGGTCACGAAAGGGCGCCTGCCTATACCCCTGCGCAGTTGGCGGCGGCGGCTATCGCGGGCGGCGGCTTCCTTCGCTTTGATGATGTCACCAATCACTTCTGGGGCTTCGTGGCCCGCTCGACGCTCACCTACAACAATATTCTGTTCAACCGCATCAACATGGACTTCAACACCGCCTTGAAGTGGGACGTAGAGGGCGTGTCGCCCGAGTTCGGCGGGGCGACGCTGTTCATTGGCGGTCGCAAGCAATTGTCGGTCGGGGTGACCTTCGACTATGCATTGAATTGGAAGCTGGGCATCAACCAGACCTTCATCTTCGACGGCGATAACGACCAGTGGCGTCCGAACGGCAGCCGCCCGGTCAACAACACCGACCGCGACTTCCTGTCACTGGATGTGAGCTACACGTTCTGACGCAACGACGTGGGCCGGTGCTGGGGTTGGCACCGGCCCTTTTTCTTCATGATTCGGGGGAAGCCATGAAAGGGGTGAAATGGGCGGCGAGCCTGGCGCTTGCCGTGGCGTGTACGGGTGTGCCGCTGATGGCGAGTGCCAAGGTGTCGCCGGAAGAAGCGGCCAAGCTCGGCATCGAGGGCACCGAGCTGACGCCGATGGGCGCGATCCGCGCCGGCAATGCCGACGGCAGCATCCCCGCCTGGGATGGCGGCATCAAGACGCCACCCGCGGGCTACACCCAGGGCGGCTGGTATATCGATCCGTATGCGGACGACAAGATTCTGTTCACCATCACGGCGCAGAACTACGAGCAGTACAAGGACAGGCTGTCAGCCGGTCAGATCGCGATGCTGAAAAAATACCCGGACAGCTACAAGCTGAACGTGTACCCGACGCGGCGCAGCGCGTCCTACCCGAAGGAAGTCTACGAGAACAGCATCTGGAACGCGACGCACACGGAGTGGTGCAACCCGCCGCTGGGCAAGGACCGTGAGGAGCGGTGCGTCAAGCGCGAGGTATACCGGCCAGGGATTTTCTTCCCCATACCGAAGACCGGCGGCGAGGCGATGTGGAACCATACCTATTATTGGTTTGGCAAGTTCTACACAGTCACGCACTATGGTTTCAATGCGTTTGCCGATGGCACCTATGCCGAATTCGCCACGCGCGAGCGCTGGATCGTGCCTTCGGCCATGAATCCGGATGAGATACCGAAGGGTGACGTGTTCACCCGTAACGGCGGGGCAGCCTGGTGCTTCTCGCAGGAAACCCTGGCGCCGCCGCGCAACGCGGGCAGTATTTTCGGCGGATGCAACTATTTCGAGACCACCGACTTTGACGCTTACCTGTACGTGCCCGGCCAGCGCCGGGTGCGCAAGGCGCCGGAAATCGGCTTCTATGACAGCCCGAGCACCAACTCCGACGGCCTGCGCACGGCGGACTCAAAGTACATGGGCGCCATGACCGGTGACGTGGAATGGTACACGTGGACGGCGCAGCGAAAGGAGATGTTCGTGCCGTACAACGCCTACAAAATGGCGCAGCCGGGCATCGGCATGAAGGACATCGTGCGACCTGGTCACGTCAATTCGGACCTTATACGTTATGAGCTGCATCGGGTGTGGGCCATCGAAGGCAAGATCAAGCCAGGATTTCGGCATCTGTCGCCACACCGCGTCACTTACATAGACGAAGACAGCTGGGCCGGGGTAGCCTCCGACATGTACGATGCACAGGACAACCTGTGGCGCGTGTCCGAGGGCTATTTGCTTAATTACTACGACGTACCAACCGTTCATCATTTTGCCGACGATCATTCCGACCTGATCAACGGCAGGCATGCTTCCAATGCCGGCTGGCCGAATATCAGCGGCAATCCCGGTGACTTGATCAATTACCACGTCATGCCGGACCCTGATGTTCAGACACCAGCTGGATTGCGCAAGTATGGAATGCGCTAGAAAATGTGATTTCAATGACATTGTTGGTTCTCTATGCCGCGCCCTCTTTGACTGGGTGCCGGTATCGGGTTTCAAGAAATGACTTCAAGCCTATTTGAGTGATTGTTATGAAAAATTTACCGATCATCGCCGGCCTTGCCGTTGCCGGAGCGGCGGCGTTATTTGCCGGGGCGGCTGTCGCCAAGGTATCGCCTGAGGAAGCGGCCAAGCTGGGCCTGGAGGGGACGGAGTTGACGCCAGTCGGCGCCGTCCGCGCCGGCAACGCCGACGGCAGCATTCCGGCCTGGGATGGCGGCATCAAGGCGCCGCCCGCCGGCTACGAGGACGGCAAGTGGTACGTGGATCCCTACAAGGACGACCAGGTGCTGTTCACCATCACGGCGCAGAACTATCAGCAGTACGAGGACAAGCTGTCGCCGGGCACCGTCGCGATGCTCAAGAAGTATCCGGACACGTTCAAGATGAACGTCTATCCGAGTCGGCGCAGTGCCTCATATCCGCAGTGGCTGTATGAGAATTCGATCTGGAACGCAACCAACACCGATTGGTGCAACCCCCCTCCGGGTGGACCCAACACAGCCCAGCGCTGCGTGAAGCAGGAGACCTATCGTCCGGGTGTGTTCTTCCCCATTCCCAAGGATGGCGGGGAGCTTATGTACAACCACACGTTCTACTTCTTCGGCAAGTGGTTCACGACGGTTGCGTATGGCTTCAATGCGTTTCCGGATGGCAATTATGCCGAGCACGTGAAGCGTGAGCGTTGGTTGTTCCCCTTGTTCTTGGTTGGGGACGAAAAACCCAAGGGCGAAATGTACGACCGCAAGGGCGGCGCCGCCTGGTGCTTCTCGCAGGAAGACCTGGCGCCCCCGCGCACTGCGGGCACCATGTTCAGCGGCTGCAACTATTTCAGCTCAACCGATTTCGATGCCTACTTGTACGTGCCCGGTCAACGACGCGTGCGCAAGGCGCCGGAGATCGGCTTCTACGATAGCCCCGGCACCGGTTCCGATGGTTTGCGCACGGCCGATGCCCGCAACCTGTTCGCCCAGACCGGTGACGAGGAGTGGTACGACTGGTCGCCGCCGGTGCGCAAGGAGATGTACATCCCCTACAACAGCTACAAGCTGGCCGACCCGCAGTACACCTTCAAGGACATCGTGCGCAAGGGCCACGTCAACTCGGACATCAAGCGTTACGAGCTGCACCGCGTCTGGGTCATTGAGGGCAAGCTGAAACCAGGATTCCGTCATCTTGGCCCGCATCGCCTGGTGTACGTGGACGAGGACAGCTGGGCCGCGGCGCTTGCCGATATGTACGATGCGCAGGGCAACCTGTGGCGTGTGTCGGAGGCATATCTGCTCAATTACTACAACGTGCCGATGGTGCACTGGTGGGGCGACGACCACTCGGACCTGATCTCCGGCCGCCATTCCGGCACCAACGGTTACTTCAACCAGGGCGCGAAGCTCGGCACCTTCCCGCCGGATTTTTCGCCTTCTGGCAAGCCTGATCCGGACCTGATGACGCCAGCCGGTCTGCGCAAGTATGGGGTTCGCTGACTGCGGGTTGCGTTGAGTACGGTCGTCTCATGTGTTGGGGCGACCGTCCCTGGCTGCCGCCTGCCGGCGCATGCGCTTACTGTCACGCCGAGACGGCGCGCAAATGGTGTCGGTTGCAAGCCCCTTACGGGGGAATTTGCGCGCTTATGTATCAGGAACTGATTCAAGGGGGTCCGTGTTGAACTCGATCAAGATGATCAGCTCGCGTGTACTGTTCACGCTGCTTGGGATGCTGCTCATCGGCGGCGGGCTAGCCCTGCCCGCGCGCGGGGTGGAGTTGATCGGCGCGCAGCCGGCGGCTACCGGGCCGAAAGTGTCCAAGGCGCTGTTGCTGGATGCCGCGCATGCCGGCGAGCGCATCGTGGCGGTCGGCGAACGCGGCATCGTGCTGTACTCGGACGACCAGGGCCAGAACTGGTTGCAGGCCGTGGTGCCGGTCGATGTCACGTTGACGTCGGTGAGCTTCGTCGACGCCAAACATGGCTGGGCAACCGGGCACGACGCGGTGATCCTGGCCACCGAGGACGGGGGCGCCAATTGGGTCCTGCAGCATGCCGATCCGGACCTCGACGTGCCGCTGCTGGATGTCTATTTCGAGTCAGCGACATCGGGTCTGGCCGTCGGCGGACGCGGCAACCTTTTCCGTACCGACGATGGCGGCAAGACCTGGACCAACCAGGTGGTTCTGACGCGCGATGATTTTGACAGCCATTTGTTCGGGATCAGCAAGTCGCCGTCGGGAAGCTATTTTCTGGCTTCCGAACAGGGCGTTCTGTACCGGTCCGACGACGGCGGCGCCACCTGGACGCAGCTGGACAGCCCCTACCGCGGGTCCTTTTTCGGCGTGATCACGACCAGCGCCGGTCGCGTCGTCGCCTTCGCCATGCTAGGCCACGTGGCCGTCAGCGACGACAACGGTTCCACTTGGCGCCTGGTGCCAACGGGCACCGACAAGTCGTTCATGTCGGCCACCATTTCCGCCGGCGGCGCGGTGGTGCTGGCCGGCCTCGATGGCGCCATCGCGGTGAGCCGGGACGGTGGCGAGAGCTTCGAACTCATGTCCCAGCCGGAGCGGCGCAAGTTCGCCCGCCTCCTGCAAAAGCGCGATGGAACCTGGCTCGCGTTCGGCGAGGGTGGTGTCCGCAGCATCTCCCTCGATATCAAGTAAGCGCTCGCGCAACACACCGTTCTGGAGAAGTCATGTTGACGTCTAATTACGCGAGCGCGATGACGCGCGTGTCCGGCTGGCTGGCAGACGCATTGATCCGCTACCGTGTCGCGGTGCTGGTCGTGCTCACGCTGCTGACGGCGTTTCTGGGCTACCAGGCATCGTTCCTGCGAATGGACCCGGGTTTCACCAAGTCCATCCCGCTTGGCCACCCGTACATGAAGACCTACACCCAGTACACCGATCAGTTCGGTGGGGCCAATGTGATCATCGTGGCCCTGATGCAGAAGGAAGGCGACATCTTCAACGTCGATTTCTTCAAGACGCTGGAGAAGGCCACCCAGGATGTGCTGTTCATCAAGGGCGTCGACCGGTCGTCGGTGACCTCGCTGTTCACGCCGAACGTCGACTACGTGCTGGTGAACGAAGAGGGCTTTGCCGGCCACCGCGTGGTCGAGCCTGACTTCAAGCCAAGCCCGGAGAGCATCGAGCAAGTGCGGCGCAATCTGCTGGTTTCGCAGCACGTCGGGCGCCTGGTGTCGCATGACTTTCGCGGTGCCCTGATCCGGGCCGAGTTGGTGGACAAGGACCCCGCCACGGGCCAGCCGCTCGATTACACGCAGGTGGCGGCCGCGCTCGAGCAGATTCGGGCCAAGTATGGCAGCGACAACGTCGACGTGAAGATCATCGGCTTTGCCAAGTTCATCGACGATGTGATCCAGGGCGCGCTGGGGGTGGTGCTGTTCTTCGTCATCGCCGTTGCGATCACGGGCGTGATGCTGTACTTCTATTCGAACTCGCTGCAGATCACGGTACTGGCGATCCTGGTCGCCGTCACGGCGGTGGTTTGGCAGCTTGGTTTGATCCGGCTGCTCGGTTACGGCATTGACCCACTGTCGATTCTGGTGCCGTTCCTGATTCTGTCGATCGGCGTCAGCCACGCCATCCAGATGACCAACACCTGGAAGCTGGAAATCCTGGGCGGTGCGGATTCGCGCACGGCGGCGCGCGAGGCATTCAACAAGCTGTTTATCCCGGGCACCACGGCGCTCCTGGCCAATGCTGTCGGCTTTGCCGTGATCATGATCATCGACATCGACATCATCCAGGAACTCGGCATCACGGCCAGCATCGGTGTCGCGGTGATGGTGGCCACCAACAAGTTCATGCTGCCGGTGCTGTTGTCCTACGCCGGCATGAAGCCGCGCACCGTCGAGCGGATCCGCGCCCGGGTTCTCGAGCAGGAAAAGCCGTTTTTCCGTTTTCTGTCCGGTTTCGCGGATCGGCGGCGCGGCACGGGGGTCATCCTGGTCGCCGTTGTCCTGCTCGGCTTGGGCTGGTGGAAATGGCAGTCATTGATCATCGGCGACAGCGAGGTAGGGGCACCGGAGTTCCGGCCCGATGCCCGTTACAACCAGGACATCAAGGCCATCATCAGTAACTTCAATGTCGGTATCGACGAACTGACAGTGATTGCCGAGATGCCACGTGATGGTTGCAACACCTTCGGCGTGATGCAGACCATTGACCGCTTCGTATGGCACGTGGGCAATGTCGATGGCGTGCAGTCGGTTGCGACGCTGTCGCAGGTGATGAAGGACCGCAACGTCGGCAACAACGAGGGGCACATCAAGTTCTATGGCCTGCCACGGACGGCCGCCGGTTTGGGTTCGGCGATGCGCAACATCGAGCTGAGCCAGAAGCTTTTCAACGACACCTGCGAAGCGCTGCCCATACGCATCTTCCTGTGGGACCACAAGGCGCCGACGCTGCAGCGGGTGATCGAGGCCGTCAAGAGTTTCCGGGTTCCCGAGGAGGGTGACGGATCGAAAGTCGCATTCCGACTGGCATTGGGCCCGGCGGGCGTGATGGCCGCCACCAACGAGGCGGTTCAGCGCGCCGAGTTGACCATGATGGGTGCCCTGTTCGTGACGGTGGGCTTTCTGTGCTACCTCACGTTCCTGTCGTGGCGGGCATCGGCGTGCATCCTGCTGCCGCTGGCGCTGGTGTCGATTCTCGCCAACGCGGTGATGGTGCTGCTCAACATCGGCCTGAAGGTCTCCACGCTCCCGGTGGTGGCGTTGGGCGTCGGCGTCGGCGTCGACTACGGCATCTATCTGTTCGCCCGCACCCAGGCGCACATCCGCCGCGGCCTGAGTCTGAAGGATGCATATTATGAGGGCCTCAAGCAGTCCGGTACGGCGGTAATTTTCACGGCCAGCACCATGTCCATCGGGGTGGCGACCTGGTTCTTCTCGGATTTGAAGTTCCAGTCCGACATGGGCGTGCTTCTGGCATATATGTTCTTCGTGAACATGGTCGGCGCCGTCGTGCTGTTGCCGGCGCTGGCGGCATGGCTGATTGACGTCGAGAAAGAGCGGGTGTCGACGCGCGGGCTGTCGCACTGAGTGCGGCTGACTATACTTGACGCGCGGGTCGGCCTGGTGCCGGCCACGCGCGCCGGTGTTCGTGGTTAATGGAACGCAGAGGAGGGAAAAACATGACCAAGCGCATGCAATTACGCACAGCGATTGCGGCCGGTACCGCGGCCTTCATTTCGGCCTCGGCGCCGGCAGTGGACTTCAAGATCGGGGAGTTGGAGGCGGCGTTCGATACGGACCTCACCTGGGGGCTTTCGATGCGTACGGCCAAGCCCGATCCCCTGAACCAGGGCGTCTACGCCAATCGCTATCTGTTCCAGGACAAGTGGGACATATTCTCGAACGCTATCAAGGGTTCCCATACCCTCGAGGTGAAGGGTGACAGCTTCGGTGGCCTGGTGCGTGGCAACTGGTTCTACGATTTCGAGATGGCGAACCAGAATCTGCCGGATGCCGCCGAGAACCGTGCCAAACAGCATGGCGACATCACGGACGCCTACGTTTACAAGTATCTGCTGCCGGATCAGAACCTGTCGGTTCGTCTGGGCAAGCAGGTGATTTCCTGGGGCGAGAGTACCTTCATCGGGCAGGCTATTTCCGACGTCAACACCGTTGACATCTCCAAGCTGCGCACGCCCGGGTCCGACCTGAAGGACGCGTACCTGGGCACGCCGGCCATCGACATTGCTTATACCTTCGCCGAGAACTACACGCTCGAAGGTTTTTACCTGTTCGGGTACGACGAGATCAAGGTCGATCCGATGGGCAGCTTCTTCGGGACTTTGGATGCGATTTCCGACGGTGGCGGCTTTCCGAATGCACTCGGTGGTTTCGGCGGCAGTACATTCGTCAATGTGCCCCCCGGGATGAATCCGCGTTGTATCGCGCCCGACGGAAAGCCCTGCGACCTGCTGGGCGGCCGTCTCGTGAGGAGCGGGGACGACATTCCCTCCTACGGCGGCCAATGGGGTCTGGCGCTTCGCATGTTCCTGCCGAGCTTTGGCAACGGCGGCGAGGTCGGGTTCTATTATCAGAACATGCACGATCATCTGCCGTCGTTGTCGGTCACGCGCAACGCGGTGGGGCCGGGCGGCCGGTTCTTCATCGAATATCCCGAAAATGTCGAGCGGTTCGGCGTCTCGTTCAACACCAACCTTGCCGGTGTTGCGCTCAGTGGCGAGTATTCGTGGCGGAGAAATGCGCCAATTCAGCTGCTCGGGCCGCTGTTGCAAGGCGCCGGCCTTGCGCCGGGTTTGGCGCCGGGGGCGACCATACGGGGATTCGACCGCATCGAGCGCCACCAGGCGCAGTTCTCCGTCAACAAGAACTGGGGCGTGACGCAGTGGCTGAAGGCCGATGCCAATGCCACCGTGGCGGAAGTGATGTGGGGCTGGATTGGCGGGCTTCCGGATTCCTCGAAGCTGTTCGAGCCGGACATCAGCAAGGATTTCGGGAAACTGGTGGTTCGGCATTCACTTACCTACAACGCAGCCTTGTTCAACCTGATCGCGCTGGAGCCGAGCGTGGCGTTCAGCTGGGATCTGCACGGCTTCTCGAACGAACTGGGCGGTGCCAAGCTGGTGGTTGATGACCGCAAGGCGATCACGGTCGGCCTGGGCTTCCTGTACGGTGGTGGAAAATGGACAGGTGGTATCAGTTACACAAATTTCTTTGGGCCGCAGGGTGATTTCAACGCGGCGGCCAGCCCCTACAATGGCACCAACGACCGCGACTTCCTGTCGTTCAATGCGAGTTACTCATTCTGAGCGGGCGCGGAGCGCTTGGCTGATTCCGGAGGATGCGAAGATGTTTTTTGTCAACAGTACCCGCCGCTGCGCGGCAGTGGCGGCATTGGCGGGATTGTCGATTGTTGGTGCTGCGAACGCCAAGCTGAGCGACGAGGAGCTTGCGCAGCTTGGTGTCACAGGAACACCGCTCACTCCAGTTGGCGCGACGCGCGCCGGCAACGCAGCGGGCACCATACCTGAGTGGACGGGAGGCATTCAGTCACCCCCGGCCAATTTCCAGCCGGGTGGCACCTGGGTCGACCCATACCCGGACGACAAACCGTTGTTTACCATCACGGCGCAGAACTACCAGCAGTACGAGAAGAATCTGCTGCCGGGTCAGATTGCGATGCTCAAGCAGTACCCGGATACCTTCCGGATGCACGTGTATCCGACCCGTCGCAGCGCCTCCTATCCGGACTGGTTTGTCGAGGCCACGAAGGTTCAGGCCAAGAGTATCGACATTTGCCCGCAGTACGCGCAAAAGAACGAGATGTGCCTGGTCGACGTGCAGCCCAACGGCGGGGTGCCGTTCCCGATCCCCAAGATCCCCGAGGAGGCCGGCTGGAACACGCTGCTGGGTCACTACAGCGGCACCACAATGGACGCCATGGGTAACGGCGCACTGATCGATTCGCTGGGCAATCGCACGGACGTGATCATCCGCTCGCGCGAGTACTGGCCCTATCAGGTGCCGGCGGACAAGAAACAAACCAACGAGTGGTTCACGCAATGGGGCGGCGCATTCCTTTGCGACTCCTGGCAGATCGAGCAGCCACCGCGTTCGTCCGGGCTGGTGTTCGGCGGCTGCATGTATGCCCAGAATACCGATTTTCAGGTCTATCTGTATATCCCGGGCCAACGGCGGGTGCGCAAGGCGCCGGAAATCGGCTTTCACGACAGCCCATCGTTTGGCTCTGATGGCCAGCGAACCGTGTCATCCCGCTGGATGTGGTGGTTTGGCGGCAAGGAGCCGCGCCACAGCTACAAGATGGAAAAAGGCAAGGAGGTTTTCGTTCCGTACAATGCTTACAAAATTGCCGGTGCGGATCTCACCTATGACGATATCTATGGAAAGAAGCACATCAACCAGGACCTGCTGCGCTATGAATTGCACCGGGTGTGGGTGATCGACGGTGAACTGAAACCCGGTTTTCGACATCTGTACAAACGGCACGTAGCCTATTTCGACGAGGACACCTGGATGGGGGTTGCATTCGAGGCCTACGATGCCAGAGATCGACTGTGGCGAGTGGGCGAACAGTACAACCTGAATATTTACGACAAGCGTATTCAGCGCATCATGGGTGACTCGCAGATCGATCTCATAAATGGGCGCTATACCACCTACCCTTACTGGCACGTTGCGGCGGGCAAGGCGGGCGGCTTTGGCATGCCGAAGTTCGAGACCACGGACGAGATGTCCGTCGATGTGTCTGTCTTTACGCCGCAGGGTCTTCGCAAGTTCGGGACACGTTGAGGGCTCGGGCCGGTTGCGTGCTGCTCGACTGTATGTCCAGTTTCCCGGCGGCGCTGCGCGGCCGTCGGGTGTCTTCTGCGGTCAGATGATGGTGGCAAAAAAGGGGGAGTGATGTTACGTCTTTTCGGTGGCGTGTTGCTGGCGTTATTGCTGTGCGGCGGACGCGATGTCTTCGCGGCTGAGCCGCGACCGGCGCTCAAGGCGCCACTGGCCACGAAGGTGGTTTTTCTGGACATCGCGAGGGCCGCTGATCGGGTGGTTGCGGCCGGCGAGCGCGGTGTGATCATTTATTCGGATGACGCTGGTGCCGCCTGGACACAGGCCGAGGTGCCGACGCGCAGCACCCTGACCGCACTTGCGTTCGTCGATGACAAAACCGGTTATGCCGTTGGGCATGACGCGGTCATTTTGAAGACCACCGATGCCGGCGCAAGCTGGACGCTGGTTTCTTTCGATCCGGAATCGCGCAATGTGATGCTCAACGTGCGTTTTCGGGACGCAAATACGGGGTATGTGGTCGGCGCCAATGGCCAACTGTGGATTACCAAGGACGGCGGAGCCGTCTGGGATCGACGTACCTTGGCGGTGGAAGACTGGTACCAGAACCATATTTTCGACATTGCCTGGTTGCCGGATGGGGTGACTCTGGCTGTTGCCGAGAAGGGCGTGCTGTATCGCTCACCCGATGGCTGGTCCGACTTCTCCCCCATCGTATCGCCCTATGCGGGCTCCTACTTCGGTGCGCTGACCTTGGCCGGGGGCAAGTTCCTGATCTACGGTATGAAAGGCCACGTGTTCGAGTCCGCCGATGGCGCCACGTCATGGCAGCAGGTGCGCACGAATACCGAGCAATTCCTGCTGGATGCGGCAGTGCTGGCCGACGGGCGCGTGCTGATCGTCGGGGCGGGCGAGGTGCTGCTGGTCGTGGATCCGCGTTCCGCCGATGCACGGGTCGCCACGCGTCCGGGCGGTGTCGGTATCAACGCCGTGCTGGTCGTGGGTGATGATGCCTATCTCGCTGGCCTGGGCGGGGGCGTCACGAAACTGCCGCTCGCTGAACTGCTGCCCCGCTGAGGCGGGGTTGTTTCAATTCGTTGGTATCTGTCTCAGGGGATCAATGCCATGGCGCAAGTCGCTGGCTATAACGCGCGTCTGGAACGAGTCGCTTCCGCCATTGCGGATTTTTTGCTCGGTTACCGCGCTTGGGTGCTGGTCGTCACGGTAGCCATCACCATTTTCTTTGCCTATCACGCATTGCATCAACGGCTCGATCCCGGGTTCGATAAGTCGATTCCGTTGTCCCACCCGTACATGGAGACCTACACCAAGTACAAGCCCGAGTTTGGTGGCTCGAACATGATCACGATCTTCGTGGAAGACGAAGGCGGCGACATGTTCAACCCGAAGTTTTTCACGGTTCTGGAGCAGGTCACGCAGGACGTCCTGACCATGGACGGCATTGACGTTCGCACTGTGACGTCGCTGTTCACGCCGAACGTGAACTACGTCGCGGTCAGCGAGGAGGGATTCACCGGCTCGCGGATCGTTCCGGCCGATTTTGTCGCCACCGAGGATGGGCTCGCGACGGTTCGTGAGAATCTGTCCCGTTCCAACGAGATCGGCCGGACCGTGGCCAAGGATTTGTCCGGTGCACTGGTGATCGCCGAGCTGGTGGAGGTCGACCCGGTTACCGGCAGCAAGGTCGACTACCGGGCCATGGCGCAAAAGCTGGAGCAACTTCGCAGCAAGTACGAAGCCGAGGGTGGAGTCAATATCCGCATCATCGGCTTTGCGACGTTCATCGGCGACATGATCGACGGTGCGCAGGACGTGATCGGCTTCTTCGCCATCACGCTGGCGATCACCTACATTCTACTGATTTTTTTCGCACGCTCTTGGAAGCTCGCTACGGCGGCGATTCTGGTATCGATTGCTGCCGTCATCTGGCAACTGGGATCCATCAAGCTGGTCGGCTATGGCGTGGATCCTCTGTCGATCATGGTGCCGTTCCTGGTGCTGTCGATCGGTGTGAGCCACGCGGTACAGATGACCAATGCCTGGCGGCTGGGCGTCGCCGCGGGCCTCGATTCCAAGGCGGCGGCCCGGCAGGCGTTCAACCGGCTGTTCATCCCGGGCGCTACGGCGCTGGTCGCCAATGCGGCCGGCTTTGCGGTCATAACGGTGATCGATATCGCCATCATCCGTGAGCTTGGCATCACGGCCAGCATCGGCGTGGCGGTGATGTTGATCACCAACAAGTTCATGCTGCCGGTGATGCTGTCCTATCTGAAGATGAGCCCGGCAGAGTTGGCGCGCTCCAATGCGCCGCAGAAGAACACGGATGGTACCGCCCTGGAGTGGCTCGCGGCCGGGGCACGCAAGCCGGTCTCGCTGGCGATCCTGGTCATCAGCGCCGGCTTGTTGGTGCTGGGTGTCATCGAGCGGCGCGCACTGGTCATCGGCGATGCCGAGGCCGGCGCTCCGGAGTTCCGGGCGGATTCGCGTTACAACGAAGACATCCGGGCCATCGTGTCGAAGTTCACCGTCGGTCTGGACGAGCTGGTGGTAATTGCTCAGGTTTCGAAGCCCAACGGGTGTGTCGATTACCCGGTCATGGAGACGATCGACGATTTCGTTTGGCATGTGCGCAATGTGCCGGGTGTGCGCTCCGTGAAGTCCCTGTCGCAGGTGGTGCGCGAGCGCAACGTCGGGAATTTCGAGGCCAACCCGAAATTCCTCGGCCTGCCGCGCAATGAGGAGATGATTTCCGCCAACATCTATCGCGTCGAGATGTCGGAGCGCTTGTTCAACAACGACTGTTCGATCATGCCGGTTACGATCTATCCGGTCGATCACAAGGCCCAGACGCTGCGGCCGATCATTCAGGCAGTGAAGGATTTTCAGGCCAGCAACACCAATCCCGACGTTACCTTCAAGCTCGCGATGGGCAATGCCGGCATCATGGCGGCCACCAACGAGGCGGTGGAGGAGTCGCAACTGGGCATGGCGGTCATTCTCTATGTTGCGGTTGGAATGTGTTGTCTGCTGACCTTTTTCTCCTGGCGGCCAGCGCTGGCAGTGATGATCCCGCTGGCATTGGTGACCGTGTTCGCGGATGCGGTGATGGTGTGGCTGAACATCGGCCTGAAGGTTTCGACCCTGCCGGTCCTGGCCCTTGGTGTCGGTGTGGGAGTCGATTACGGCATCTATCTGTTTGCCCGCACACAGATGCACCTGGCGGCCGGACTGAAGTTCGCGGAGGCCTACGCGCGATCGCTCAGCGAGGTCGGCAGCGCGGTCATGTTCACGGCCACGACAATGAGTCTTGGCGTAGCGACCTGGTATTTCTCGTCGCTCAAGTTCCAGGCGGACATGGGCGTACTGTTGGCCTATATGTTCTTTGTGAACATGCTGGGCGCCATCTTCCTGATGCCGGCCATTGCCGTGTGGCTGGTCGGCGACCGGCGGCAGGTCGGGAGAGTCATGGCGCATTGAGGGCGGCACCTGCACGATTCGCACCGCACGAGAGGGGAAAGGACATGAAAAATCGACGACTGCGAATGATTGCGGCGGCGCTGACAGGGGCGCTTTCGCTGTCCACCGCCGGCACGGCGTGGGCCAAGATCACGGCCGAGGAGGCCGCTGCGCTCGGCCTGACCGGTACACCGTTGACTCCAGTCGGCGCCGAGCGCGCCGGGAACGCCGATGGCAGCATTCCGGAGTGGACCGGCGGCATCCTGCAGCCGCCGGGCAACTTCAAGCCGGGCGGCCCCTGGGTCGATCCGTTCCCGGACGACAAGCCGCTGTTTACCATCACGGCCCAGAACTACGCCCAGTACCAGGACAAACTGACCCCTGGTCAGGTTGCCATGTTCAAACAGTATCCGGACAGTTTCCGGATGCACGTGTACCCGACCCGGCGCAGCGCATCGTTCTCGGACTGGGTGTACGAGGCGACCGCCCGGCAGGCCCTGCATGCGGAACTGTGCCCCGGCTGGGACACCGAAGGGTATGTGTGCCTGCAGAACCATGTCGACGGCGGCGGTTTCCCGTTCCCGATCCCGAAGAACGCCTTCGAGGTGGGCTGGAACCACTACCTCGCCTACCAGGGCCAGGCCATCGAGGGCCTCATGGACGCGCCGCTGGTCGATTCGCTCGGCAATCGTGTCGACGTGATCATGGAACAGTGGCAGTCGTGGATGTGGTGGGTGCCCAAGGCCGAGCGCCCGGCCAGCGAGTGGTTTCACAGCCGTGGCGGTCCGCTGCTGTGCGACGCCTTTCAGGTCAAGCAGCCGCCGCGCCAGTCGGGGCTGATCGGTGGCGGCTGCAACTTCGCGCAGGAATTCGACTTCCAGTCCTATCTGTACGTCCCCGGGCAGCGACGGATACGCAAGGCGCCGGAAATCGGCTTTCAGGACAGCCCATCGTTCGGCTCGGACGGCCAGCGTACGGTTTCCTCGCGTTGGCAGTGGTGGTTTGCTGGCAAGCAGTCGCGCCACGATCTGAAGCTCAACGGCAAGAAGGAGTTGTTCGTGCCCTACAACTCCTACGCGCTGGCCGATCCAGGCAAGCGGCCGGATGATCTGTTCGGCAAGAAGCACGTCAACCAGGACCTGATCCGCTACGAGCTGCACCGGGTGTGGGAGGTGGAGGCCACACTCAAGCCCGGGCAGCGCCACTTGTACAAGCGCATCGTGGCCTATATCGACGAGGACACCTGGCACGGTATGGGCCACGAGGCCTACGATGCGCGCGACCGCCTGTGGCGCATGGGCGAGGCCTACGTGCTGAACCTGTACGACAGCCGCTCGCACCTGATCTGGGGCGATCAGCTGGTCGATCTGGTCAACGGCCGCTACACGACGTTCTTCGGCTGGTATGGCAATCTTGGCGCCGGGCAGCCGAAGGTCGGCCTGCTCAAGGACTCGACCATCGACCCGGAAATCTTCACCCCGCAGGGCATGCGCAAGGCCGGCACACGGTAACGGCGAACAGGATGATCGATGGATGATTCCGCGGCCAGGGCATTCCTGCCGGTGGGCATTGCGGTGCTTACCGTCAGCGACAGCCGCGGCTTGGAGCAGGACAGCTCTGGCCGCGTGCTGATCGAGCGGCTCTCGGCGGGCGGCCACCGCTTGGCCGGACGCGCCATTCTGCCGGACGACATTTACCGGATCCGCGCGCGGGTGTCGGCCTGGATTGCCGATCCGGCGGTGCACGTGGTACTGAGCACCGGCGGCACCGGCCTTACCGGCCGCGATGGCACGCCAGAGGCGATGGCGCCGCTGCTGGACAAGACCATCGATGGCTTCGGCGAAGTATTTCGGGCCCTTTCGTTCGAGGAAATTGGCGCCTCGACCATCCAGTCGCGGGCGGTCGCGGGTGTGGCCAACGGCACCTACATCTTTTGTTTGCCCGGATCATCCGGCGCCTGCCGCACGGCCTGGGATAAGCTGATTGCCCCGCAGCTCGATTACCGCACCCGGCCCTGCAACCTGGTGGAGTTGATGCCGCGGCTGCTCGAGCGCTGAGCCGCTCGCCCGAATACCCGCCAAGGAATCCGCGTCATGATGAATGGTTTGTCTGCCAAGGAAGTCGAACACCTGCGCCAGCGCCTGCGAGACGAACACGCGCAGCTGCGCAGCGAAGTGGCGAGCGAGCTGGCGCGCAGTGAGCAGGGCCGTTACCTGGATCTGGCCGGCCAGGTCCATGACCGCGGCGACGAGGCGGTGGCGGATCTGCTCGAGGACCTTGAGATCGTCGCCCTCGACCGGCACGTGCATCGTGTCCGCTTGATCGAGACTGCCCTGGCGGCTATCGACCAGGGCCGATATGGGCTGTGTCGCGTATGCGGCGCGCAAATTGGCAGCGCCCGTCTGGAGGCCGATCCGGCCGCCGAGCGCTGTATCGATTGCCAGACGGCGCTTGAAAGCGGACAACACGCGCCAACCCTGTGAGGCGCCGCCCGTGCGGCCGCAGCTGGCGGTCGGCGTATTCGTGTTCGATGCCGCCGGGCGGGTGCTGCTGATCCAGCGCGGTCGCCCGCCCGCACAGGGCCTGTGGTCAGTGCCCGGCGGCAAGGTGGAGTGGGGCGAGGCGGTGGCCGATGCCTGCCGGCGCGAGGTGCGCGAGGAAACCGGTATCGACGTGTCGATCGGGCCGCTGGTGACCTGGATCGAGCGCATGGACGCGGACCACCATTACGTGATCCTGGACTTTGTCGGCGCGCCGCTGCGGGACGATGCCCCGTTGCTGGCCGGCGACGATGCGGCGGATGCGCGCTGGCTGAGCGACGATGAATTGCTGGACCTGCCCCTGACCGCCGGCCTGCTGCCGGTGCTGGCGCAGGCGCGCAGCCTGGTCAGGCGATGACGGTCTTGCCAGGTTCGCCCGGAATTTCCCGCACCAGGCGCGGCACCAGATAGCCCGGCAGACGCGCGCGCAGGGCGTCGATCAGCGCTTCTGCGGTGGTCTGTGACACTTCGAAATGCGCGGCGCCCTGCACGCGGTCGAGCAGGTGCAGGTAGTACGGCAGCACGCCGGCACGGTGCAGGCGCTCGCTGAGGCTGGCGAGGGTGTCGACGTCGTCGTTCACGCCGCGCAGCAGGACGGCCTGATTCAGCAGCGTGACGCCGGCGTCCGCGAGCGTCGCCAGGGCTGCGTCGACCCCGGCGTCCAGTTCGCACGGGTGGTTGCTGTGCAGCACCAGCACCTTGCGCAGCGGCAGCCGGCGCAGCCACGCCAGCAGGTCGCCGTTCACCCGCTGCGGCAGCACCACTGGGAGTCGGCTGTGGATGCGCAGCGTATGGACGTGCGGGATGGCGGCAATGCGCGCCGTCAGCTCGGCCAGGCGCGGGTCGCTCAGCGTCAGGGGATCGCCGCCGCTGAGGATCACCTCGCCAACGTTCGGGTCGGCCGCGATAGCGGCCAGCGCCGGCTCCAGTCGTGAGCCGCCGGCGTGCGCGTCGGCGTAGGGAAAATGGCGCCGGAAACAGTAC
>LNAQ01000011.1_pt1 | contig 27500 bp, 28 predicted proteins | sample 602591 | NCBI WGS metagenome assembly LNAQ01 (sample SAMN02440304, study PRJNA202911) | soil metagenome | biome: Subtropical and temperate rainforests or woodlands; isolation source: soil samples (1 kg each in a 20% v/v slurry with milli Q water) were... ... | reverse complement strand
ATCGCCGCGCGCGCCCGGCCGGGGCAGTTCGTGCACCTGCGCTGCGGGCCGGACCTGCCGATGCGCCGGCCGCTGTCGATTCTGCGTGCCACGGTGCACAGCGGGCAGATCGAGCTGCTGTACAAGGCGGTCGGCGTCGGCACCCGGCAGCTGGCGACGCGCGTGCGCGGCGAGGCGATCAGTGTGCTGGGGCCGATCGGCAGGCCGTTTCGCCCCGATCCGACGCGGCCGCGGGTGCTCGCCATCGGCGGTGGCGTCGGCATGCCGCCGATGCTGTTCCTGGCGCAGACCCTGCGGTCGCCCAATCCGGTGCCGTGGCAGCCGCTGCTGCTGCTGGGTTCCGAAGTGGCGTTTCCGTTCCAGCCTCGCCCGTCCGCCATGCTGGTGGACGGCATGCCGCAGGGCATCATCGCCGCCCTGCCGCTGGCCGAGGACTGGGGCATTCCCAGCCGCCTGGCATCCGGGCAGGGCTTTCCCGGTTGCTACGAGGGCCACGTCACGGAACTGGCCGACGCCTATCTGGCGACCCTTGGCGCGGATGTGCTGGCGCAAACCCAGATCGCCGCCTGCGGCCCGACGCCCATGCTGCGCGCCGCCGCGGCGGTGGCCGCCCGCTATCGCTTGCCGGCGCAGCTGTGCCTGGAAGAGCATATGGCCTGCGGCGTGGGCGGCTGCGCAGGTTGCGTGGTCGAACTGGCGACGGCCGATGGACCGGCCATGGCGCGGGTCTGTGTGGACGGACCGGTGTTCGATGCCGCAGCGGTCTATCCGGACCTTTACACCGCCGGCGCCTGAGCCGCTCGCCGCGGCCCGCCCGGCGAATCAACCTTTACATCACAGGAGCAGCCCCATGCCCGGCAAAGATGTCACCCTCAAAACCAGCGACGGCCAGTTTTCGGCTTACCTGGCCACCGCCTCCGGCAAGCCGGCCGGCAGCGTGGTCGTCATCCAGGAGATTTTTGGGGTCAACAGTCACATCCGTTCGGTGTGCGACCGCCTTGCAGCGGCCGGCTTCAACGCCCTGGCGCCGGATCTGTTCCACCGCAGTGAGCCGGGCGTGCAGCTGGGCTACGAGCAGGCCGACTTCGGTCGCGGCTTCGAGCTGATGCAGGCGCTCGACCACACCAAGGCGCTGGCCGACATCGATGCCTGCATCGCCGATTGTCGCGCCCACGGCGGCAAGGTGGCGGTGCTGGGCTTCTGCATGGGCGGCCTGCTGGCCTACCGCAGCGCGGCCAACCTGCAGCCGGACGCGGCGGTGGCCTACTACGGCGGCGGCATCGCCAACTTCCTGGACGAGGCCGGCAACATCCGCTGCCCGATCCAGTTTCACTTCGGCGAGAAAGACCATTTCATACCCATGACGGACGTCGACAAGCTGCGCGCCGCCATCGCCGGACTGAAGGAAACGGAAGTGCACGTGTACCCGGCCGATCACGGCTTCAACTGCGACCAGCGCGCCAGCTACGACGCGGCGGCGGCCAGTCTGGCCTGGCAGCGCAGCCTGGATTTCCTGCGCCGGCACCTGGGCTGAATTGTTACGGCCTGTCGCCGAACTGAAACAATGCTATCGCCCAATACGCGCCTCGATAGACCAGGCGGGCATCCATGCCTATACGCATCCTCATCGTCGAAGACGAGCCGGCCATCTGCGAGATGCTCACCTTCGCGCTGGCCGACAGCGGCTACCGCTGCGATGTGGCCGGCGACGTGCGCCGCGCCCGTGCCCTAGTCGCGGACAGCAATCCCGACCTGGTGGTGCTGGACTGGATGCTGCCCGGCCAGAGCGGCATCGAGTTCGCGCGCGAGCTCAAGCGCGACGCCGCTACCCGCGACATCCCGGTCATCATGCTGACTGCCCGCACGCAGGAAGCCGACGTGGTCACCGGCCTGGATGCCGGGGCCGACGACTACATCACCAAACCGTTCTCGCCGCGCGAACTGGCCGCGCGCATCAAGGCCGTGCTGCGCCGCGCCGCACCGCATGCGGCCGGCGAGGAGCTGGCCGTGGACGGACTGCGGCTGGACCCGGTGGGTCACCGCGTGCTGCACGGTGACGGTGAACTGAAAGTCGGCCCGACCGAGTTTCGCCTGCTGCAGTTCCTGATGGGCCACCCGGACCGGGTATACAGTCGCGGCCAGCTCATCGACCAGGTGTGGGGTCGCAATGTGTATATCGAGGAACGCACCGTGGACGTGCACGTACGGCGCCTGCGCGAGGCACTGTTGCCGGCCGGCAAGGACCGGCTGATCCAGACCGTGCGCGGAGCCGGCTACCGGCTGTCCGCCAAAGACTGAGCCGGTGATTCGCGGCGCGGTGGCCGAGACCGCCCTCGGCGGCGGGCTGCTGGCCGGTGGTGCGCTGCTGGGCTGGATGGCGGGCGATGCCGGCACCGGTGCCGGCCTGGGTCTTTTGATCTACATCGCCTGGCACATTCGCAACATCCTGCGCCTGATGGCCCGTCTGGGCAGCGATGCGGACACGCCCGAGTCGGTGGGCCTGTGGGGCGAGCTGTTCGAGCGCCTGCACCGGTCACGGCGCGAAGCGACGGCCGCCCAGCGTCGTCTTGCGCAGATCGTGCAGCGCTTCGAGGAGTCCAGCGCCGCCCTGCCCGATGCGGCCGTGTTGCTGGGCGAGGATGGCCGCATCGACTGGTGCAACGAGGCCGCGCAGCGCCTGCTGGGCCTGCGCACACCGCGCGACCTTGGCCAGCGCATCACCAATGTCGTGCGCCACCCGGCCTTTGCACGGTATTTCAGCGGCGAGGGCGAGCGCGCGGCCGGCATGGAGTTCCCGGCGCCGCAGGGCGACGACCTCATGCTGCACGCCCAGATCGTCAGCTTCGGCCAGGGCCGCCGGCTGCTGGTGGTGCGCGACGTCACGCAGGTGCGGCGACTGGAACAAGTCCGGCGGGACTTCGTCGCCAACGCCTCGCACGAGCTGCGCACCCCCCTGACGGTGGTTTATGGCTTCCTGGAGACGCTGGCGCGGGACGGTGCGGCAGTGCCCGAACGCTGGCGCCGCCCGTTCGACCTGATGACCCAGCAGACGCTGCGCATGCAGCGCATCATCGACGACATGCTGATGCTGGCGCAGCTGGAAGGTGACGGCGGCCACAGCGCGGACAGCGACGTCAACGTTCCGAACCTGCTGCAGCTGATCCGCAGCGAGGCGATCGCGCTCAGCGGCAGCCGACGGCACCGGATAGACATCGACGCCGACCCGGGCCTGTGGCTGCGCGGCAACGAATCCGAGCTGCGCAGCGCCTTCTCCAACCTGGTCGGCAACGCCGTGCAGCACACGCCCGACGGTAGCACGATCACCATTCGCTGGCGGCTGCAGGACGACCGACCGGTGCTGGAGGTGCAGGACAACGGCGAGGGCATCGCCGCCGAGCACCTGCCGCGTTTGTCGGAGCGCTTCTACCGGGTCGACGCCAGCCGCTCACGGGCCAAGGGCGGCACCGGCCTGGGTCTGGCCATCGTCAAGCATGCCCTGGCACGGCACGAGGCCGAACTGCGCATCCGCAGCCAGGTGGGTCAGGGCAGCACCTTCAGCTGCGTGTTTGCGCCTGCGCTGAGCCGGCGCGTGGCCACCGGCCCCGCTGTAACGAACGCACCCCATCTGTAACTTGTTTGTCATAGATCACTGTGACACTTGCGCGGCTTCTCGAGCCGGCAGCGTGCCGGTCGTCTCGGCCGGACCCCTGACGGGCCGGCTTCCGCAGGGTGGCGAGTGCGCCGCCCGCCTCGCACAGGGAGATTTCGAACATGCGTCACACGCGTCTTGCCACTGCCCGCACCGCACGCCTGTGCGGCGGCCTGTTGCTCGCCGCCGTCGTCCCGGCCCATGCGGCGGTCGATGCCAAGCTGCTCGACATGCTGCTGGCCAACGGCTCGATCACCGCAGCCCAGCACGCCGAACTGTCCGCCGATCTGGCGCGCGAGACGAAAGCCGCCGAGCGCACCGCCAGCAAGCAGGTCAAGTCGGAAGAGATGACCGCGCTGCAGCAGAAGCTCGCCTGGGCCATGAACACCCAGCTCAAGGGCGACGTGCGCGTGCGCTACGAGAACATCCACATCGAGGACGAGCCCGACAACGGCCGTGACAGGGACCGCCAGCGCATCCGCGCCCGCCTCGGCGCCTTCACGCAGGTCAATCCCGAGGTCGAGGCCGGCATCCAGATCGCCTCCGGCGGCGGCAAGGACGCCCGCTCCACCAACCAGGATATGAACGATTACTTCAACAAGAAGGATCTGTGGCTGGATCTGGCCTACATCGACTATCACCCGCTGCAGGTGCCGGGCCTGAAGGTGTTGGGCGGCAAGATGAAGCAGCCGTGGGTGAGCATGGGCGACGTCATCTGGGACGGCGACATCAACCCCGAGGGTGGCGCCGTCACCTACAAGCGCCTGTTCGGCGGCACGGAGGTGTTTGGCAGCGCCGGCTACTACGTGCTGCAGGACAACATCGACGGCGAGGGCGTGCAGTTCGAGCACGACCTGCGCCTGTACGCCGGGCAGGTCGGCACGCGCCTTTTCCCGGGTGACAGCTTCAAGGTCACCCTTGGCGGCAGCGTCTATGCCTACGACAACGATGAAGACAGCACAGGCCCAGCCACCGCCGGCGGCGGCATCGCGGCACTGCGCGCGAATGGCAACACCACCGACGAGTTCCGCCTGTACGAGGCCTTCGGGCAGTTGGACGTGATCGGCCTGCCGCTGCCGCTGTCGGTGTATGGCCAGTACGTGAAGAACGGCGCGGCCCGCGGCATCGACGAAGATCAGGACCAGGCCTGGCTGGTCGGTGTGATGACGCGCCTGTTCGACGTCGGCGTCGACTACAACTACCGCGACGTGCAGCGCAACGGCGTGGTCGGGGCGTTCACCGATTCGGACTTCGCTTCCGGCTACGTCGGCTCGCGTGGCCACAAGATCAAGCTCAAATACGACCTGGGCAAGAATTTCTCGATTGGCACCACCTATTTCATGGCCGAGTCCGACGTCGCCAGCCGCTTCACCGACGACGCCAGCGTCAACACCCTGCAGGTGGACGTAGAGGCCAAGTTCTGATCGCCGTTCGTCACGCGCCGGTAATGGCGGCCGCCCATGCTGGGAGGCCGCCGCATTTTCCGATGCTCAACTCAAGGAGTACGCACGATGAAATATTTTCCTGATTCCGTGAAGGCGACCCTGCGCGCCGCCGGCCTGCTGGCCGCGCTGGGTGGCTGGTCGGCCGGCGCTGCGCATGCCGCCGGGCTGATCGAAATCGACGGTTCCAGCACCGTGTATCCGATCACCGAGGCGGTAGCAGAAGAATTCCAGAAGGCGTCCGGCGGCACCAAGGTGACGGTCGGCATTTCCGGCACCGGTGGCGGCTTCAAGCGCTTCTGCCGCGGCGAGACCGACATCTCGGATGCCTCGCGGCCGATTCTCAAGGAGGAGATGATTCTGTGCGCCCAGGCCGGCGTGAAGTACTACGAGTTGCCGGTGGCCTATGACGCGCTCACGGTTGTGGTCAGCAAGAACAACGATTTCGTCGACTACCTGACGGTGGAAGAACTGAAGAAAATGTGGGAGCCGGCCGCCCAGGGCAAGGTCACCAGCTGGAAGCAGATTCGCGACAGCTTCCCAGACGTGCCGCTCAAGCTGGCCGGTCCGGGCGCCGACTCCGGCACCTTCGACTACTTCACCGAAGCGGTCATGGCCAAGGCCAAGTCGTCCCGTGGCGACTACCAGGCCTCCGAGGACGACAACGTGATCGTGCAGTTCGTGTCCCGCGACAAGGGCGCGCTGGGCTACTTCGGGCTTGCCTACTATGAAGAGAACAAGGACAAGCTCAAGGCGGTGCCGATCAAGGCCAATGCCAGTGCCCCGGCAGTTGTCCCGTCGCTGGAAACGGTCAATAACGGCGCCTATGTGCCGCTGTCCCGGCCGATCTTCATCTACGTGAAGGAAAAGTCAAAGGCGCGGCCGGAAGTGCGTGAGTTCGTCGAGTTTTACCTCAAGAACGCCGCCGAACTGGCCAAGGAAGTCGGTTATGTCGACCTGCCGGCGGCGGCGTATGAGCTGGCGCTGGAGAACTTCCGCAGCGGCAAGCTGGGTACCGGCTTCGGCGGTGCGTCCGAGGTCGGCCTGAAGGTGGAAGACCTGCTCAAGCGCGAAGGCAAGCTCTGAGCTGAGCACTGCCGGCGGCGGGCGGGGGGGCATCCATGCGCCTCCCGCCCGCACTGTTTCCGGTGGCAAGATCGAGCCGCCGGCGCAGACGGGTTAGCCGCAGGTGCTTGAGTAAAGTTCGCCACCCCGAAAATCCGTCATATCTTCTCCGGTCAGCCAGTGTGAACACCGCGCCCACCAACAGCCGTTCCGGCCGTTTCGCCCACAATGCACTGCGTCATTGGGGCGAACGGATAATCGAGTCGGTCCTGTTCCTGGCAGCATTCTCGGCAGTGGCGGTGACGGTAGCCATCGTCGGCATCCTGCTCTACGAGTCGCAGGCCTTCTTCCAGCATGTGCCGCTGAAGGATTTCCTGACCGACACGCAGTGGACCATCATGTTCACCGACAAGCACTTTGGCGTTGCGCCACTGCTGGCGGGTACGCTGACCACCACCGGCGTGGCGCTGCTGCTGGCGGTGCCGATCGGGACCGTGACGGCGATTTATCTGAGTGAATTTGCCAGTCACCGCGTGCGCGAAACGGTCAAGCCGGTACTGGAACTGCTGGCCGGCATTCCCACCGTGGTATTCGGCTACTTCGCGCTGCTGATGGTGACACCGGCCCTGCAGTGGTTCATGCCCGACCTGCCTGGTTTCAACATGCTGGGGCCGGGTCTGGTGATGGGCATCATGATCATCCCCTACGTCAGTTCGGTGGCCGAGGACGCCATGCGCGCGGTGCCCATGCACATGCGCGAGGGTTCCTACGCGATGGGCGCCACGCGTCTGCAGACCGCGCTGAAGGTGGTGATGCCGGCGGCGACTTCCGGCGTGGTGGCGGCCTATATCCTGGGCATTTCGCGGGCGGTGGGCGAAACCATGGTGGTGGCAGTCGCCGCCGGCCAGCAGCCGAATTTCACCTTCGACCCGCGCGAGTCGGGTGCCACCATCACGGCCTTCATCGTGCAGGTGGCGCTCGGCGACCTGCCACATGGCAGCCTCGAATACCAGAGCATCTTCGCCGTCGGCCTGGTGCTGGTGCTGCTGACCCTGTTCTTCAACGTGCTCGGGCACGTGGTGCGCAAGCGTTTCCGGGAGGCCTACTGATGGCATACGACGCGCAGGCCGTGCGCCGCCTGGTGGCGCGCGGCAAGCAATGGGACAAGGTGTTCGTCATTGCCGGCCTGCTGTGCATGATGGTCGGCGTGCTGACGCTGGCGCTGCTGCTGGTCGGATTGATCCAGGACGGTGCTGGCCGGCTGAACTGGCAGTTCTTCAGCCACTTTCCATCGCGACGGGCAGAGCAGGCCGGCATTCTGAGCGCGATTGTGGGCTCCAGCCTGGTCATGCTGGTCACGGCCCTGGCGGCGATTCCGCTGGGTATCGCCGCCGGCGTGTATCTGGAGGAGTACGCCGGGCGCAACTGGGTGACCGAGATCATCGAGGTCAATGTCACCAATCTGGCCGGCGTGCCGTCGATCGTCTACGGCCTGCTGGCGCTTAGCCTGTTCGTGTACGGGCTCGGTTTCGGGCAGAGCATCCTGTCGGCCGGCTTGACGCTGGCGCTGCTGATCCTGCCGGTGATCATCGTGTCGACCCGCGAGGCGATTCGCGCCATCCCGGGCATCATCCGCGAGGGTGCCTACGCGCTGGGTGCCACGCGCTGGCAGACGGTGCGCGACCACGTGGTGCCGTACTCGACGGGCGGTATCCTGACCGGCGTGATCATCGGCCTGGCGCGGGCCATCGGCGAGACGGCACCGGTCATCACCATCGGCGCCCTCACCTTCATCGCCTTCCTGCCGCCGGCGCCCGTGAGCGGCGAGTTCCCGTTCCTGTCCTTCGAATGGCTGCGCTCGCCGTTCACGGTGATGCCGATACAGATGTTCAACTGGCTGTCGCGCCCGCAGGCGGCGTTCCAGGAAAACGCCGCCGCCGCCGGCGTGATACTGGTGGTGATGACGCTCGTGATGAACGCCGCCGCCATCTGGCTGCGCGTGCGCTACCGCAAACGAATCAAATGGTGAGGGAAAACGGCATGGATATGTCGGCCGGCATGACCGCCAAGCAGGCGACGGACACAGCGATGCCGCCGTTGAAAGCCGAGGCGCGCGAACTGGATTTCTTCTACGGCGAACTGCAGGCGCTCAAGCGCGTCAGCATGCCGGTGGCCGCCAACCGCGTGACGGCCCTGATCGGCCCCTCCGGCTGCGGCAAGTCGACTTTCCTGCGCTGCTTCAACCGCATGCACGACCTGTACGACGGCAGCCGCTACCGCGGGCAGATCGTGTTCCAGCCGGATGGGGTCAACGTCCTGGACCGGTCGGTGGACCCGATCGAGGTGCGCATGCGCATCGGCATGGTGTTCCAGAAGCCCAATCCGTTCCCCAAATCCATTTTCGAGAACGTGGCCTATGGCCTGCGCGTGCGGGGCGAGCGCAGCCAGCGCGTCATGGCAGAAAAAGTGGAAATGGCCCTGCGCGATGCCTCGCTGTGGGAAGAGGTCAGCGACCGGCTGGACGACATGGCCTTCAACCTGTCCGGCGGCCAGCAGCAGCGCCTGTGCATTGCCCGCGCGCTGGCCACCGAGCCGGAACTGATGCTGTTCGACGAGCCGACCTCGGCGCTGGACCCGATCGCCACGGCCAACATCGAGGAGCTGATCCACCGCCTCAAGGACAAGGTCACGATCCTGATCGTGACGCATAACATGCAGCAGGCGGCGCGCGTGTCAGACTACACGGCCTTCATGTATCTGGGCGAGCTGGTGGAGTTCGGCGACACCAACCTGATCTTCACCAATCCGAAGTCAAAGCGGACGGAAGACTACATCACCGGCCGTTACGGCTGACGCGGGGACACTGCCATGACACTGGGCAAGGACGACATCGGCCACCACATCTCGCAGCAGTACAACCAGGACCTGGAGAACCTGCGCAGCCACGTGCTGCACATGGGCGGCGTGGTCGAGCGGCAGATCGCCGACGCCATCACCGCGCTGGAAGAGGGCGACACGCAGCTGGCCGCCTCGGTGGTCGGCGGCGACCTGCAGGTGAACGCGCTCGAACTGAACCTGGACGAGGAATGCAGCCGCATTCTGGCGCGCCGCCAGCCGGCCGCGGGTGACCTGCGGCTGATCTTTGCCGTCATCAAGACCGTGACCGACCTGGAGCGCATCGGCGATCAGGCCGAGCGGGTGGCGCGCACGGTGCTGGAACTGGCCAATGTCGAGCCGGGTCGCTCGCGGCCGACCATGCGTCACATGGGCGATCTGGCGCGCCGGCTGCTGAACAAGGCGCTGGACGCCTTCGCCCGCATGGACGTGGCCGCGGCGCTGGAAGTCGAGCGCGAGGATCTGGCGGTCGACAAGGAATACGAGGCCATCCTGCGCCAACTCATGACCTACATGATGGAAGACCCGCGCACCATCACCTGGGCGCTGAATCTGGTGTGGGCAGTGCGGGCGCTCGAGCGCATCGGCGATCACTCCAAGAACATCGCCGAGTACGTGATCTACCTGGTGCAGGGCAAGGACGTGCGCCACGTCAGCATCGAGGAGCGCGAGCGCCAGGTGCAGGGCGACATGTCTGGACAGCCGCCGACGGCCTGAACTGTGGAGCGCAGCTTTGCTGCGCGATAGCCTTAACGGGAGCAATCGCCCGGCATAGCCGGGCTCCTACCCGCCACGATAGGCGTCCTTGAGCTCGGCGTAATGCGCCGCCGAGTGGACAAAAAACTCCAGCTCCTCGGGTCGCAGCTCGCGCACCGGCTTGGCTGGCCGGCCGGCCCACAGCCAGCCGCCGTACAGCTCCTTGCCGGGCGACACCAGGGAGCCTGCCGCCAGCAGCACGCCGCTGCGCAGCAGCGCGCCGTCCATCACCAGCGAGCCCATGCCGACCAGGCAGCGGTCCTCGATGGTGCAGCCGTGCAGAATCACCTTGTGGCCGATGGTCACATCGGCGCCGACGGTCAGCGGATCGCCGGCCGGCTTGCCCGGCGTCGGCTGGTTCACGTGCAGCACCGAGCCGTCCTGAATGTTGGTGCGCGCGCCGATGCGGATGCGGTTCACGTCCCCGCGCAGGACCGAAAACGGCCACACGGACACGTCGTCGTCCAGCTCCACGTTGCCGATCGCCAATGCTGCCGGGTCCACCCAGGCGCGCGCGCCAAGGCGCGGCGTATGTCCGCCGAAACTGCGCAGGTTCATGCTTACCTCATCAGGACCAGCTCTTCGCTGGCGGTCGGGTGGATGGCCACGGTGTCGTCCAGATCGCGCTTGCAGGCGCCCATCTTGACCGCGACGGCAAAGCCCTGCGTCATCTCGTCCGCGCCGCGCCCGACCACGTGCACGCCGACCACCCGTTCGTCGGCACCGACGCACACCAGCTTGGCGACCGTCTGCGGCCGGTGGCTGCCCAGCGCGTAGTACATGTCGGTGAAGCGCGTGGTGTAGATGCGCACCGCATCGCCGTGCGCGGCGCGGGCTTGCGCCTCGGTCAGGCCCACGCTACCAACCGGCGGGTGGCCGAACACCACCGACGGGATGTTGTCGTAATCGAGCCGGCGCTCGGCCTGGCCGCCGAACAGGCGATCGGCCAGCCGCCGCCCGGCGGCGATGGCCACCGGCGTCAGCGGTGCCCGGCCGGTGATGTCGCCCACGGCGTGGATGCCGGGCACGTTGGTGTCCTGGAAGGCGTCGACCGGGATGTGGCCGTCCGCGTCCACCTGCACGCCGGTGCGCTCCAGGGCCAGCGCGTCGCTGCACGGCGCACGGCCGACTGCCCACAGCACGCAGTCGTAGCCGGCCAGCGACCGTCCGTCGGCCGCCAGCACGGCTAGCCCATCATCGCGGCGCTCGATGCCGGCCGGCACGAAACCCCGCTGCACGGCGACGTCGGCGGCTTCCAGGTGTTCGGTGACGGCTTCCTGGACCAGCGTGTCGAAGCTGCGCAGCACCGTCTGGCCGCGGATGGCGAGCGCCACCTCGCTGCCCAGCGCCCGCAGCACGCTGGCCAGTTCCACGGCGATGTAGCCGGCGCCGATCACCACCACCCGACGCGGCTGCTCGGTGAGCGCGAAAAAGCCGTCACTGTCGATGCCAAGCCCGGCGCCTGGCAGGTCCGGCACCATCGGCCGGCCGCCGGCGGCGATCAGGATGTGCCGGGCGCTGTAGGTGGAGTCGTCCACGGTGACGGCGTCCGGGCCGGCAAAGCGGGCGTGGCCGCGCAGCAGCGTGACCTTGGAGCCGTCGAGCAGGTCCTTGTAGATGCCGTTGAGCCGCGCCACGTAGGCGTTACGGGCCTGCACCAGCCGCGGCCAGTCCAGGCGCACGCCGTCCACCGCAAATCCGTAGTCGGCCGCCAGGTGCAGCGTCTCGGCAATGCCGGCGGCGTTCCACATGACCTTCTTGGGCACGCAGCCGACGTTGACGCAGGTGCCGCCCAGGCGGGCCGCTTCCACCACCGCCACACGTGCGCCGTACTGCGCGGCCCGCCGTGCGGAGGCGATGCCGCCGCTGCCGCCACCGATCACCAGATAGTCGAAGCTTTCGCTCACCATGTCATTGCACCCCTGCACTGCCGGCAAGGCGCGGCAACAGTTCACGAAAATACCCGGCCGCCGCCAGCAGGCGACTGCCCGGCCAGCAGAACATCTCGCCGTCGACCGGCAGCATGCGCGCCTGCGGCAACACGTCCGCCAGTTCCTGCGCATGCGCCGGCTTGAACGGATACGGCTCCGACGACAGCAGCACCACGTCCGGCGCGGCGGCGGCCAGGTCCGCGGCCGTCACTTCCGGGTACCGCGGGCGATCCGCGAACACGTTGGCAAGACCCAGGCGCCGCAACACATCGTCGATGAAGCTGCCGCCACCGGCAACCATCCACGGCCGGCGCCAGATCAGGTACGCGCAGCGCAGGCCGTGCAGCCGCGGCAGCTCACTGAAAGCCGCTTCGATGTCGGCCGCGATACGTGCCGCGGCGGCTTCGGCGCCAAGTGCAAAGCCCACCGCGCGGGTCATGGCCAGCGCCTGCGCCACGCTGTTGGCCTCGGTCACGTACACCGGCGCGAAGGTGGCAATGGCGGCCACGTCCTGGGCGCGATTCTCCTCTCGGTTGGCCAGCACCAGGTCCGGGGCCAGCGCCCGGATGCGCGCGATGTCGGGAGTCTTGGTGCCGCCGACGCGGCGTCGGCCCGCGCGCGCCGCATCCGGGCGCACGCAGAACTTCGTTACCCCGACCACCCGCTCGCCGGCGCCCAGATCGAACAGCAACTCGGTCTGCGAGGGCACCAGCGAGACGATGCGCTGCGGCGGGCCGGCCAGCAGCAGTTCGTTGCCGATTCCGTCGCGTACGCGACGCGGCCAGGGCCGTGGCGCGCCATCGGCCAGCCGGCGTGCGGCCTGCAGGAGGATGCCGATCCGCTCGCCACTGCCGGCGCCCGACCAGGCGGCGATGTCGTCCAGGCGCCGGCCGCAGCCGCTGCAGGCATCGGCCGCCACCTGACAGGCATTGATGCAGGCGCTGGCGACCTCAGGCGGCGTCATCCGTCTGCTCCAGCATGGTCAGAAATTCCCCAAGGATCATGCCGGTGGCGCCCCAGATGCGCGTGCCCGGCAGCGCGAAATACGGCACGCGCACGCGGCCCAGCGACTCGAAGCGCACCACCTCGAAGCCGCGGTAACGTGGGTTCAGCAGCCGCTCGAGCGGGGTCTCGATGACGGCCGCCACCTCGCGCGCGCAGGGCACGAAATCAGGCCGCGTCGCCGCGCTGGCCACGAACGGATAGACCAGATGGTTGCTGGCCCGCACGTACAGGGGCGAGAGCGCGCCGAGCAGATCCAGCGCGGCCGGGTCGACGCCCAGTTCCTCCTGGGTTTCGCGCAGCGCCGTGTGCGCCAGCGCCTCGTCGCCCTCGCGCCGGCCGCCCGGCAGGGCTACCTGGCCGCTGTGCGGGCCGTCATAGTCAGGGCGGCGGATCAACGCCAGCGCCGGGTGGCCGCCCGCACCCGGGTACAGCAGCAGCAGCACGGCGGCCTCGCGGTGATCCTGCGGGATGGCCAGCCAGCGCTCATCCATGCTGCCGAGGTAGGGTGCCGGTGCCATGCGTGCCTGACCGCTGCGCCCCGGCAGCGGGCCGCTCAAGGCGGCGAGCAGCCGTTCCCGCAGCGACGGTGGGGACAGTGAACTGAGGCTGATCATGGCCAGAATGCAAGAAAAAGAGGCACCTTACCCCTGCTACGGGGTGCCCTGTCAACGCGGCGGCGATGCGTTTGCCGATGTCGTGGGCAGGGCGTAGATTGAAAACCGGCGCGTGCCTTGTGGATGGGGAAACCGCGGCGCCGCCCTGTCGAAGTCATTTCCAAGGAGAACTCCATGCGTTTACCGCTTCAGATCACCGCCCGCGATATCGAGCTGACCGAGGCCATCGAAACGGCCGTGCGCAAGAAGGCCGAGAAACTCGACCAGTTCAGTGACCGGATCATGGCCTGCCGGGTGGTGATCGAATGCCCGCACAAGCACCACCACAAGGGCGTGCTGTACAACGTGCACATCGACCTGACCGTGCCGGGCGCGGAACTGGTGGTCAAGCGCGAGCCGAACGAGGATCTGTATGTCGCGCTGCGTGACGCTTTCGACGCCGCCGCGCGGCAGCTGCGCGAGCATATGGACCGCACGCAGGACCACCACGGCCCCAACGGTGCTGCGGTGGCCGAAGGCTGAGGGCGGGCGTGTGCCGCTTTTGGCGGGTGCGCCGAGCAACCAGGCCAACTAAAACCAGTTTGGGAGGTTCCTCAGACGCCGCGCAAGGCGGCGATGACTGGCGCTGTGGCGGGGCGCACCCCCCGCCACAGCCAGAAGGCTTCCGCCGCCTGCTCAACCAGCATACCGAGGCCGTCGTGGCAGGCACCTGCCCCGGCCTGCCGGGCGAGCGCCAGAAACGGCCCGGCGGCGGGGCCGTAAACAAGGTCGTAGGCGACCGTTTCCGGGCTGAACACGGCCACAGGCAAATCGGGTGCCCGGCCGTCAAGACCGGCGGCGGTGGCGTTCAGGACCAGATCGAAACCGCTGCCGGGCGCCTGCAGGGCCGAGGCGCGGACCAGTCCGTGGGCGGCGAAGCGTCGTGCAAGGTCGCCGGCCCGCTGCGGCGTGCGGTTCACGATCACCAGTTCGGCAATGCCTGCGGCCAGCAGCGGGCCGACGATGCCGGCCGCAGCACCGCCGGCACCGACCAGCAGCACGCGCTGGCCGGCGAGCGCGAGACCGAGGTTCTGCGTCAGGTCGCGCAGCAGGCCGACGCCGTCGGTGTTGAAGCCGGCCAGCCGGCCGCCCGGCTCGACCCGCAGCGTGTTGGCGGCCTGCGCCTGCCGGGCCAGCGCATCGCAGCGGTCCGCCAGGCGATAGGCCTCGTCCTTGAACGGCACCGTCACATTGCAGCCGCGCCCGCCCTGGCCGACGAAGCCCCGCAGCGCCGCGGCGAAGCCATTGGGCGGCGCATCGATCGCCTCGTAGCTGAGGCTCTGCCCGGTCTGGGCGGCAAACGCGGCGTGAATCTGCGGCGATTTGCTGTGGCCGACCGGATGGCCGAACACGGCGTAGCGGTCCATGTCAGCCCTGCAGGTAGCCGGCGGCGTCGAGGGCGAAGTAGCTCAGGATGCCGTCGGCGCCGGCGCGCCGGCAGGCCAGCAGTGTCTCCAGCACCACCGCGCGCTCGTCCAGCCAGCCGTTCTGCGCAGCGGCCTTGAGCATGGCGTACTCGCCGCTGACCTGATAGACGAAGGTCGGCACGCCGAAACGCTCCTTCACCCGCCGCACGATGTCCAGGTACGGCAGGCCGGGCTTGATCATCACCATGTCGGCGCCTTCGGCCAGGTCCTGCGTCACCTCGTGCAGGGCCTCGTCGCCGTTGCCGCAGTCCATCTGGTAGCCGTGCTTGCCGGCGCCGCCCAGATTGGCCGCCGAACCGACGGCGTCCCGAAACGGCCCGTAGAAGGCCGACGCGTACTTGGCCGAGTAGGCGAGGATGGCGGTGTTGACCAGCCCCTCGCGCTCGAGCGCCTTGCGGATGGCGCCGATGCGCCCGTCCATCATGTCGGATGGGGCCACCACGTCGGCCCCGGCGCGGGCCTGACATACCGCCTGGCGCACCAGCGCCGCGACGGTGAGGTCGTTTTGCACGTAACCCTCGCCGTCGATCAGGCCATCCTGGCCGTGCGAGGTGTACGGATCGAGCGCCACGTCGGTGATCACGCCAAGCTGTGGCAGGGCGGACTTGAGCGCCTGCACGGCGCGCGGCACCAGCCCGTCCGGGTTCCAGGCCTCGGCTGCGTCCGCGGACTTGCGGGCCGGATCGATGACCGGAAACAGTGCCAGCGCCGGAATTCCCAGATCGGCCGCCGCGCGTGCGTGCTCGACCAGCAGGTCGATGCTGCGCCGCTCGACACCCGGCATGGACGCGACCGGCTCGCGCCGCCCGCTGCCGTCCAGCACGAACACCGGGTAGATGAGATCGGCCGGCGCCAGGCGCGTCTCGCGCACCAGTTCGCGCAGAAAGCCATGCCGGCGCAGGCGGCGCAGGCGGGTTGCGGGGTAATTGCGTTCGCTCACGTGCGGATCAGGCAAGGCTGTCGACGATGGCGCGCAGCGCCGCGAAGATGGCATCCACCGGCTGCTCGCCGGGCACGCTGTGCAGCAGGCCGCGGTCGCGGTAATAGCCGATCAAGGGCGCCGTTTCGGCTTCGTAGGTGGCCAGGCGCTGCGCGACCGTGGTCTCGTTGTCGTCGCTGCGCTGGTAGGTTTCGCCGTCGCACAGATCGCACACGCCCTCGGTCGCCGACGGGGCGGTGTAGACGTTGTAGATGGCGCCGCAGTTGCGGCAGGTACGCCGGCCGGCGATGCGCCGTTTCAGTTCCTCGGCGCTGACATCGATCAGGATGGCCGCCTGCAGCGGCAGGCCCAGCCTGTCGAGCAGCGCGCCGAGCGCCTCGGCCTGCGCCAGGTTGCGCGGAAAGCCATCCAGGATGAAGTCGTGCAGTGCGTGCGGGCCGTCCAGCGCCTCCTCGATCAGGCCCAGCACGATGTCGTCCGACACCAGCTTGCCGGCTTCCATGGCGGCCTTGGCCTTCAGGCCGATCGGGCTGGCGGCCTTGACCGCGGCGCGCAGCAGGTCGCCGGTGGACAGTTGCGGGGCGCCATAGGCCTGGACCAGTCGCTTGGCCTGTGTGCCCTTGCCGGACCCGGGGGCGCCGAGCATGACGACTCGCATGTGTTGAAAATCCTTGACGATTGGTGTGATGTGGGGGACAGCGGGCAGGGGCGGATCGCCGCCCGACCGGCGGCAAACCTAAGCGATCGCCGGTATGCCGTCAAACCGTTTTGACGGGCGCCGGGCAGAATGACGATGTCCGTTGCACCGAGGATCAAACGATGAGCAAAAACGCCTTGTACGCGCAGTCCGGTGGGGTCACCGCCGCCATCAACGTCACTGCCGCCGCCGTCGTGGAGACGGTGCGGGCGCACAGCGGGGCCATCGGCGCCCTGTATGCCGCCCGCCACGGCATCGTCGGGGCGCTCACCGAGGACCTTATCGACACCTCCCTGGAGCCGGCGGCGAACATTGCCGCGCTGCGTCACACCCCCGGCGGAGCGTTCGGATCCTGCCGCTACAAGCTGCCCGATCCGGCCCAGGACGATCGCCATTACCGGCGCCTGCTGGAGGTTTTCGACGCCCACGATATCGGCTATTTCTTCTACAACGGCGGCGGCGATTCCATGGATACGGCACTCAAGCTGTGGCGCTACAGCCAGGCGCACGGCTACCCGCTCAAGGTCATCGGCATTCCCAAAACAGTGGACAACGACCTGCCGGTCACCGACTGCTGCCCGGGCTTCGGCTCGGTTGCCAAATACGTGGCGGTGTCGATCCGCGAGGCGACGCGCGATCTGGCCGCCATGGCGACCACCTCGACGCAGGTGTTCGTGCTCGAGGTCATGGGGCGTCACGCCGGCTGGATCGCCGCCGCCGGCGGCCTGGCCGGCGAAGACGGGCCGCAGGCGATCCTGTTTCCGGAAGTCGCCTTCGATGCCGGGCGTTTTCTGGCACGCGTCAGGGATACCGTGGCCCGCCATGGCTACTGCTCCGTGGTGGCCTCGGAAGGTGTGCGGGATGCCGATGGCCATTTTCTGGCCGAGGCCGGCACCGTGGATGCCTTCGGCCATCATCAGCTTGGCGGCGCCGGGCCGGCCGTGGCGCAGCTGGTCACGCAACAGATCGGCTTCAAGACGCACTGGGCGGTGGCCGACTATCTGCAGCGCTCGGCCCGCCATCTGGCCAGCGCCGTGGACATCGAACAGGCCTACGCCATCGGCCGCGCCGCGGTTGAAATGGCGCTCGCCGGTGACAGTGGGGTGGCGCCGGTGATCCGACGCCTGGCCGATCAACCCTATCGCTGGGATATCGCCAGCGCGTCGCTGGCGGCGCTCGCCAATCAGGAACGCCTGCTGCCGGCCGAGTTCATCGGCGACGACGGATTTGGCATCACCGATGCCTGCCGTCGTTATCTGGCACCGCTGATCGTGGGCGAGGCGTATCCGCCCTACGCCGACGGCTTGCCCCAGTATGTGCGGCTTGCCAATGCGCCGGTCGTGCGCCGGCTCGCCACGGACTTCAAGCTATAATTCCGCGCCCATTAACGTACGATCGATCACGTCGTGTTCGGTGTGGTCGGATGTGCTTTGGGGCGGCTGATTGACCGCAGAACTTCAAGGGGAGATTTCATGACCATCGACCTTGCTCTGTGGCTCGCTATCGCGGCGGGCGCAGTGGCCATCGTCTACGGCCTGCTGGCCGTGCGCTGGATCATCGCGCAACCGGCCGGCAATGCGCGCATGCAGGAGATCGCCGCCGCCATCCAGGCCGGCGCGCAGGCCTACCTGAACCGCCAGTACACGACCATCGCGGTGGTCGGCGTGGTGCTGTTCGCGGTACTGGGCCTGGCCCTGAACTGGCCGACGGCGGGCGGTTTCGCGGTCGGTGCGGTGCTGTCCGGGCTGACCGGCTACATCGGCATGAACGTATCGGTGCGCGCCAATGTGCGCACGGCGCACGCCGCCAGCATCGGCCTCAATCCGGCGCTGCAGGTGGCGTTTCGCGGCGGCGCCATCACCGGCATGCTGGTGGTCGGCCTGGGCCTGCTGGGTGTGGCCGGCTACTACCTGGCCATGCTGCAGGTCACGGACGCGGACCACGCGCTGCATTCGCTGGTGGGCCTGGCCTTCGGTGGCTCGCTGATCTCGATTTTCGCCCGTCTGGGCGGCGGCATCTTCACCAAGGGCGCGGACGTGGGCGCCGACCTGGTGGGCAAGGTCGAGGCCGGCATCCCCGAGGATGATCCGCGCAACCCGGCGGTGATTGCCGACAACGTCGGTGACAACGTCGGCGACTGCGCCGGCATGGCGGCGGATCTGTTCGAGACCTACGCCGTGACGCTGGTGGCCACCATGCTGCTGGCGGGCCTGACCATGCAGGTGCTGGGCGTGAACGCCGTCCTGTACCCGCTGCTGCTGGGCGCCGTTTCCATCGTCGCCTCGGTCGCCGGAACCTTCTTCGTCAAGGTCAGCGACGGCGGCAAGATCATGAACGCGCTGTACCGGGGCGTGGCCGTGTCCGGTGTGCTCGCCGCCGTGGCGTTTTATCCGATCTCCACCGCGCTGCTGGGCGAGCAGGCGATGAGTCTTTACTACTGCTCCCTGATCGGTCTGGCGCTGACCGCCGCCATGGTGGTCATCACCGAGTACTACACGGCGACCGAATACGGGCCGGTGCGCGGCATTGCCGCGGCCTCGCAGACCGGTCACGGCACCAACGTGATTGCGGGTCTTGCGGTGTCGATGCGCTCCACGGCCTTGCCGGTGCTGGCCGTGTGCGCGGCCATCGGCGCCTCGTATCAACTGGGCGGCCTGTATGGCATCGCCATTGCCGCCACCGCCATGCTGTCGATGACCGGCATGATCGTGGCGCTCGATGCCTACGGCCCTATCACCGACAACGGCGGCGGCATCGCCGAGATGGCCGGCCTGCCCGGCAACGTGCGCACCATCACCGACGCGCTGGATGCTGTCGGCAACACCACCAAGGCGGTGACCAAGGGCTACGCCATCGGCTCGGCCGGTCTGGCGGCGCTGGTGCTGTTTGCCGACTACACGGCCAACCTTGAGGCGATCGGCAAGCTGCAGGCGTTCAGCCTGTCGGATCCTGCGGTCATCATCGGCCTGTTCATCGGCGGCCTGGTGCCGTACCTGTTCGGCGCCATGGCGATGGAAGCGGTCGGCCGCGCGGCCGGTTCGGTGGTGGTGGAAGTGCGCCGCCAGTTCAAGGAAATCCCCGGCATCATGGAGGGCACCGGCAAGCCGGATTACTCAAGGGCGGTGGACATGCTGACCAAGGCCGCCATCAAGGAAATGATCGTGCCCTCACTGCTGCCGATCCTGGTACCGGTGCTGGTCGGCTTTGGCATGAACTATCTGATGGGACCCGGTGCCGGCGTGAAGGCCCTGGGCGGTCTGCTGATCGGCACCATCGTGACCGGTCTTTTCGTGGCCATCTCGATGTGCACCGGCGGCGGCGCCTGGGACAACGCCAAGAAGTACATCGAGGAAGGCCACTACGGCGGCAAGGGTTCGGAAACCCACAAGGCGGCCGTCACCGGCGACACCGTGGGCGATCCCTACAAGGACACCGCCGGTCCGGCCATCAACCCGCTGATCAAGATCATCAACATCGTGGCCCTGCTGCTGGTGCCGTTGCTGTAGGCCAACAGCCAGGGTGTCTTGACGCGCCCTCGCCCCTCCATTGGGGGCGAGGGCGTTTTCATTTCAGGCAGCCAGACGCGGCATCGTAGCCGTCGCGCCAGTATCCTTGCATCCCTTCGACACTTCCCCGCTACTTGCAAGGAGCACGCAATGGGCCTGGATCTGGTCCCTGCCGGCGGCAATTTGCCGCACAACATCAACGTCATCATCGAAATCCCCAAGGATTCCGAGCCGGTCAAGTACGAGGTCGACAAGACATCCGGTGCGATCTTCGTCGACCGCATCCTGTCCACGCCCATGCGCTACCCGTGCAACTACGGCTACATCCCGCACACCGTGTGCGGCGATGGGGATCCGGCCGACGTGCTGGTGATCCTGCCGCTGACGCTGATTCCCGGCTCCGTGATCCGCTGCCGGCCAGTGGGCGTGCTGCGCATGACCGACGAGGCCGGCGGGGACGAGAAGATTCTGGCGGTGCCCGACGACAAGGTGTTTGCCGGCTACGCGCACATTCACGACATCGCCCAGGTTTCGCCGCACTGGCTGGAGCGCATCGGCCATTTCTTCGAGCACTACAAGGACTTGGAGAAAGGCAAGTGGGTGAAGCTGGACGGCTGGGACGACGCGGCGGCGGCAAAGGCCCTCATCATCGAGGCCTTGCAGCGTTACCAGAACGCCCCCGGCGACGCTCGAAGCTGATTCGCTCGAGCGCGTCAGCCCGCGGCCGGGGTATTGCGCGCCACCCAGCGACTGCTGCCGTCGGCCAGGGCTTCCTTTTTCCAGAATGGCGCCCGGTGCTTGAGCTCCTCGATCAGGTAGCGACAGGCGGCGAATGCCGCCTCGCGGTGCGCCGACCAGGCGGCGGTCAGCACGATGGCATCGCCAGGCTCGATCGGCCCCACGCGATGCACGATCAGCAGGTCGTTCACCGACCAACGGGCGCGTGCTTCGTCGGCGATGCCGGCCAGCGCCCGCTCGGTCATGCCCGGATAGTGTTCGAGCGTCATGGCGCGCACGCTGTCGCCGTCGTTGAAATCGCGCATCGTGCCGACGAACACCGCGCAGGCGCCGCTGTCTGCGGCGGTGCGGGCCGCCTGCCGGGCGGCCAGGCGCGCCCACGGATCGAACACTCCTGCGACCAGCTCGACGCTCACCTCAGCCTCCGGTGACCGGCGGGAAAAAGGCCACTTCATCGCCGTCGCGCACCGCCGCATCCGGGGCGGCGTAATCGTGATTGACCGCGCACAGGATGCCGGCCGGCAAGGCCTGGGTGCCCGTCACCGCGCACCATACGTCCGCAATCCGGGCGCCGGCCGGCAGGGCGATGTCGGCGCCATCGCGGCCGAGCGCCTCGCGCAGACTGGCAAAAAAGCGCACTTGGATGGTCATGGTCGAAACGTCCGGGGCACGGCACACCATAATAGCGACCCGCTCACCGATCGCGTTCGTCCTGTCATGAGCAAAGCCAGCGATACCCCGCGCAGCCTGCGCGTGGCGGTCCTCACCTACTCCAACCGCCGCACTGGCGCCGATGACAGCACCGGCGACCTGATCCGCGCGCAGCTGATCGCGGCCGGCCACCGCGTGGCGGCATCGGCCATCCGCCACGGCGACGCCCCGGTCATGCGCGAATTCCTGCGCGCTTGGCTGGCCGACCCGGCCATCGACGTGGTGATTTCAAACGGCGGCACCGGGATCGGCGATTGCATGCCCGAAGCGGCGGCGCCGCTGATCGAGCACGACATTCCTGGCTTCGCAGTGCTGTTCCAGGTGCTGTCGCTGGAAGATGTCGGCAGCTCCGGCATGCTGTCGCGCGCCTGCGCTGGGCTGGCCGCGGGCAAGCTGCTGTTCTTGCTGCCGGGTTCGGCAAACGGCAGCCGGCTGGCCATGCAGCGGCTGGTCATCCCGCAGCTGGACACCACCACGCGCCCCTGCAGCCTGGCAGGCTTGCTCGCCGATGAGTGAGCTCACGCACTTCAATCGGCGCGGCGAGGCGCACATGGTCGACGTCGGCGACAAGCCGGTCACCCAGCGCGAGGCGGTGGCCAGCGGGCGCATCCTGATGCAGGCGGACACGCTGGCGCGGATTCGGGCCGGCGATCACAAGAAAGGCGACGTGCTGGGTATTGCCCGCGTCGCCGGCATCATGGCCGCCAAGCGCACCGCCGAGCTGATCCCGCTGTGCCATCCGCTGCCGCTGACCGCCGTCAGCATCGACTTCGAGCTGCAGGATGCGCCGCCCTCAGTGGTCTGCCGCGCACGGGTACGCACCGGCGGGCAGACGGGCGTCGAGATGGAAGCCCTCACGGCGGTGCAGATCGCGCTGCTGACGATCTACGACATGTGCAAGGCGGTCGATCGGGGCATGACCCTGACCGACATCGGCCTGCTCGAGAAGCGCGGCGGCAAGTCCGGGGTCTGGCGCCGGGTGGATGCGGCGGACGAATAGGGCGGCGGGCGTCTCAAGGAAGCGCTAAATAAATCCCTCCAGGATTTCTCAGCAGCGCGTCCCTGCGCTGCGGGACCCGCTGAATACTTCAGCGGGTCCTCAACCCAGCAGCAGTTCCAGCAACGCCTTTTGCGCGTGCAGGCGGTTTTCCGCCTCGTCCCAGACCACGCTTTGCGGGCCGTCGATCACGTCGGCGCTGACCTCCTCGCCGCGGTGTGCCGGCAGGCAGTGCATGAAGATCGCCCCCGGCGCCGCCTGCGCCATCAACGCCGCATTCACCTGGAAACCCGAAAACGCCTGTACGCGCGCGGCGGCCTCGTCTTCCTGGCCCATGCTGGCCCACACGTCGGTGATGACGGCGTCGGCACCGGCCACGGCGGCGGCCGGGTCATCCAGCACCTGCACGCAGTCGGCGTAGGGGGCCTGCAGCTCGGGGTCTGGCCGGTAGCCGTCGGGCGTTGCCACGCGCAGGCGAAAGCCAAACAGCCGCGCCGCTTCCATCCACGAATGGCAGACGTTGTTGCCATCGCCCACGAAGGCCGCCGTGCGCCCGCGGATGTCGCCGTGGCGTTCGATCCAGGTCAGGATGTCGGCCAGCAGCTGGCAGGGGTGGAAGCGGTCGGTCAGGGCGTTGATCACCGGTACCGCCGAGTGTGCGGCGAACAGCTCCAGGCGCTCATGGCTGAAGGTACGCACCACCAGCACGTCCACCATGCGCGAGAGCACGCGGGCCGAGTCCTCGACCGTCTCGCCGCGACCGAGCTGGATGTCGCGCGGCGACAGGAACATGGTGTGTCCGCCAAGGTGCGTCCAGGCGGCCTCGAACGAGGCCCGGGTGCGGGTCGAGGACTTCTCGAACAGCATGGCCAGCACCTTGCCGGCGTAGGGCGTGGCGCGCTCGCCGCGGCGGTGGGCGGCCTTCAGCTCGGCGGCGCGCGTCATCAACCTGGCCAGCTCGGCCGGCGTCAGGTCGGTCAGGGTCAGGAAATGCCGTGCGGCCATGGCGAAGCTTCTCAATCTCCAGCGCAGAAATCGGCGATCAGCGGGCACAGGGTGTCCAGCAGCAGCTCGGCCTCGTTGTCGCTCATCACCAGCGGCGGCAGCAGGCGCACCACCCGTTCGGCGGTGACGTTGATCAGCAGGCGTTTTTCAATCGCCCGTTGCACCAGGGTGGCGCACGGCCGGTCCAGCTCGATGCCGATCAGCAGCCCCAGGCCACGCACCTCGACCACCCCCCGGCAGGCGGCCAGCCGCTGGCGCAGCGCCTGAAGCAAATACGCCCCCAGCTGCTCGGCGCGCCGCGCCAGCCCCTCGCGCTCGGTGATCTCGAGCGTGGTCAGCGCCGCCCGGCAGGCCAGCGGGTTGCCGCCAAAGGTGCTGCCGTGATTGCCCGCTTGCAGCACGTCGGTGGCCTTGCCGCCGGCCAGGCAGGCACCGATCGGCACACCGTTGCCCAGGCTCTTGGCCAGCGTCATCACATCCGGCCTGATGCCGGTGTGCTGAAAGGCAAACCAGCGGCCGCTGCGCGCCATGCCGGTCTGGATTTCGTCCAGCATCAGCAGCCAGTCGTGCTGATCGCACAGGGCGCGCACGCCGGCCAGATAGTCGGCCGACGGTAGACGGATGCCGCCTTCGCCCTGCACTGGCTCGAGCAGCACCGCCACCACCTCGCGCTGGTGCTCGGCCACTCGGCGCAGTGCGTCCAGGTCGTCGTACGGCACCCGCGTGAAACCCTGCACCAGCGGCTCGAAGCCGGCCTGCACCTTGCGGTTGCCGGTGGCGCTGAGCGTGGCCAGGGTGCGGCCGTGGAAACTGCCGTCGGCCACCACGATGGTCGGCACGGCAATGCCGCGCCCGTGGCCATATTTGCGGGCGATCTTGATCGCCGCCTCGTTGGCCTCGGCGCCGGAATTGCAGAAGAATGCCTGCTGCATTCCGGCCAGCGCAGTCAGGCGCTCGGCCAGTCGTGCCTGAAGCGGCACCTGGTAGAGGTTTGAGGTATGCACCAAAGTGGCGGCCTGCTCGGCGATGGCCCGCGCCACTTCCGGATGGGCGTGACCGAGCCCGCACACCGCAATGCCGGACAGAGCGTCCAGATAGCGTTCGCCGTGGGTGTCCCACAACCACACGCCGGCGCCGCGCGCGAACGCTACCGGCTGGCGCGCATAGGTGGCCATCAGGGCCGCATCCTGGCCAGACATTTCTCTACCCCGAAAAGCAAAAACAGCCGACGAAGCGGCTGCCTTGATAAACCAAAAGTCTAGCACCATATTTTGCTTGACAAAGGCTTCCAAACGCTGTGTTGACAAGGGGCGGGCGCGACTTCAGCATTGCATCGAAGCCCATTTTCGAAACGTGCCGCCGTGCCGGCGGCGCAGCCGGGGCGATACCAGCGTAGCGGCGCCATCCGCTGCAAAACGTGGCAGTGATTGCGAATGAGTAACGGGGAACGACGCGGCAACGACGGCGCACTGGACGTCCGCGAAGCCAAGCCCAAAGTGGCCCAGCCACCGCTGTATAAGGTGGTGTTGCTCAATGACGATTACACGCCGATGGAGTTTGTGGTGCACGTGCTGGAGCGCTTCTTCGGCCTGGACCGCGAGCGCGCCACGCAGGTGATGCTGCACGTACACACCCGCGGCAAGGGCGTCTGCGGTGTCTATACACGCGAGATTGCGGAGACCAAGGTGGCACAGGTTGTGCAGTACTCACGCGAGAACGAACATCCCCTGCAATGCGATATGGAAGTAGCCTGACATGCTCAGTCACGAACTCGAATTCACCCTGAACCAGGCCTTCCGCCAGGCGCGCGAGAAGCGGCAGGAATTCATGACCGTCGAGCATTTGCTGCAAATGCTGCTCGACAGCCCCTCGGCGGCGTCGGTGCTGCGCGCCTGCGGCGCCGACATCGAACGCCTGCGCCGGGAACTTGGCGCCTTCATCGACAAGAACACGCCGCTGCTGCCGGAAGGCGACGAACGCGACGTGCAGCCGACCATCGGTTTCCAGCGCGTGCTGCAGCGCTCGATGTTCCACGTGCAGGCCTCGGGCAAGCGCGAAGTCACCGGCGCCAACGTGCTGGTGGCGATTTTCAGCGAAAAGGAGTCGCATGCCGTGTTCCTGCTGGGCAAGCAGGGCATCAGCCGGCTGGACGTGGTCAATTACATTGCACACGGCATATCCAAAGTGAACGAAGGCGAAGAAAACGAGTCCCCTGCCAGCCCGGAAGACGAAGCGCAGGGCGATGGGGGCGCCAAGTCGGCGCTGGACAAGTTCGCGGTCAACCTGAACGAGCAGGCGCGTCAGGGCCGCATCGACCCGCTGATCGGCCGTGCCGACGAGATCGAACGGACCATGAAGATCCTGTGCCGGCGGCGCAAGAACAACCCGCTGTTCGTGGGTGAGGCCGGCGTCGGCAAGACCGCGCTGGCCGAGGGTCTGGCCAAGCGCATCGTGGACCATGAGGTGCCGGATGCGCTCGCCGAGTGCACCGTGTATTCCCTGGACATGGGCGCCCTGCTGGCCGGCACCAAGTACCGCGGCGATTTCGAGAAGCGCCTGAAAACCGTGCTCAAGGACCTCTCGAAAGACCCCGGATCGATCCTGTTCATCGACGAGATCCACACCATCATCGGTGCCGGCGCGGCCTCCGGTGGCGTGATGGATGCATCCAACCTGATCAAGCCGGTGCTGGCGTCGGGCGAGCTCAAGTGCATCGGTTCCACCACCTATCAGGAATACCGCGGCATCTTCGAGAAGGACCGGGCGCTGTCCAGGCGCTTCCAGAAAATCGACGTCGGCGAGCCGAGCGTGCCCGAGACGGTGCAGATCCTGCGCGGCCTGCGCACGCAGTACGAACAGCATCACAACGTGCGCTACACCAACGCCGCGCTGTCGGCAGCGGCCGAATTGTCGGCGCGTTACATCAACGAGCGCTTCCTGCCGGACAAGGCCATCGACGTCATCGATGAGGCCGGCGCGGCGCAGCGGGTGCTGCCGCCGAGCAAGCGCAAGAAGGTCATCGGCGTTGGCGACGTCGAGCAGGTGGTGGCGCGCATCGCCCGCATTCCGCCCAAGCAGGTTTCCAGCACCGACATGGAGAAGTTGCGCACGCTGGACCGGAATCTGAAGATGACCGTGTTCGGCCAGGACGAGGCCATCGACACCCTGACTGCCGCCATCAAGATGGCACGCTCGGGTCTTGGCCCGCAGACGCGGCCGATCGGCTCGTTCCTGTTCGCCGGCCCGACCGGCGTCGGCAAGACCGAGCTGAGCCGTCAGCTGGCGCTGGCGCTAGGTATCGAGCTGATCCGCTTCGACATGTCCGAGTACATGGAGCGGCATACCGTCTCGCGCCTGATCGGTGCGCCGCCGGGCTACGTCGGTTTCGACCAGGGCGGCCTGCTGACCGAAGCCATCAACAAGCATCCGCATGCCGTGCTGCTGCTGGACGAGATCGAAAAGGCTCACCCGGACGTGTTCAACCTGCTGCTGCAGGTCATGGATCATGGCGCGCTGACCGACAACAACGGCCGCAAGGCGGATTTCCGTAACGTGGTGATCATCATGACCACCAATGCCGGCGCCGAAATGACCGCGCGTGCCTCGGTCGGCTTCACCAAGCAGGACCACAGCAGCGACGACATGGAAGCCATCAACCGTCTGTTCACGCCGGAGTTCCGCAATCGCCTGGATGGGGTAGTGCGTTTCCGCGGCCTGACCCCGGAGACCATTTCCAGCGTGGTGGACAAGTTCATCGTCGAACTGGAGAGCCAGCTCGAAGGCCGCCGCGTGACCATCGAGGTGGACGAGGATGCCCGCGCCTGGCTGGCCGAGCACGGCTACGACGCCAAGATGGGCGCCCGTCCCATGGCGCGACTGATACAGGACAAGATTCGCCGGGCTCTGGCGGACGAGTTGCTGTTCGGCAAGCTGGTCCACGGCGGCCTGGTGAGCGTCGGCTGCGTGGACGGCGAGCTGAAAATCGAATGCGAGCCGGCGCCGGCCCGCCCGGCGCGGGTTGCGGAAGAGGAAGCCTAGCGACGTTCGGCGCCGGTGCGCGCCGGCCGTTTTGCTGGGCTGGGC